>Ga0181612_159388_pt1 | contig 12311 bp, 9 predicted proteins | sample HoacroProtozoa21_FD_119630 | JGI IMG/M metagenome (GOLD analysis project Ga0181612, IMG submission 119630) | Hoatzin crop microbial communities from Cojedes, Venezuel. Combined Assembly of Gp0051906, Gp0051904, Gp0051908 | reverse complement strand
CTGATAAGGTCTGTGACTTAATCGCAGATAGCATTCTTGATGAGGCTATTCGTCAAGATCCAGAATCTCACATGGCTGTTGAAGCTACAATTAAGGATGATTTAATCCTTGTATATGGTGAGGCTGGAACTCGTGCCAACATCGACTATGAAAAGATTGCCTTAGACGTACTTAAGCAAATTGGTTATGAAGAAGAATACCATGTAATGGTTAAGGTCAATAAGCAGTCAAGTGAAATTAATGGTGCTGTAGCTCATGATAACATCTCAGCTGGTGACCAAGGTATTATGTTTGGTTATGCTGATGATGAAACAGACACATTAATGCCATACGCTATCGATGCTGCTCACAAGCTAGCTCATAAGTTAGAGGAAGTTCGTCGTAGAACTCCATTCTTAAGACCAGATGGTAAGACACAGGTTACTGCTGAATATAATGACGGTAAATTAACTAGAGTTGATACAGTTCTTGTTTCTACACAGCATACAGCTGATGTTAGCCAGGAAGAAATCAAGAAGGTTATCATGGAAGAAGTCATCAAGCCAGTTATTGATGCTAACTTAGTTGATGAAAATACTAAGTATCTAATCAATCCATCAGGTTCATTCGTTCTTGGTGGTTCATGGGGTGACTCTGGAACAACAGGTCGTAAGATTGTTGTAGACTCATATGGTGGATATGCACCTATTGGTGGTGGATGTTTCTCTTCTAAGGATCCTACAAAGGTTGACCGTTCTGCTGCTTACTATGCTCGTTATGTTTGCCGTAACGTTGTAGCTAATGGTTTAGCTCATAAGTGTCAGATTGAATTATCTTATGCTATTGGTGAACCACAACCTATTTCTGTTCTAGTACAGTCATTTGGTACATCTAAGTATTCTGATGATGAACTACATGAAATCGTTCTAAAGAACTTCGACTTCTCTGTAGCTAATATCATCAAGGAATTAGACTTAAGACGTCCAATCTATACTCAGACAACTAACTATGGTCACTTCGGTAAGAAGGAATTACCATGGGAACAGTTCAAGAAGATTGAATTATAATAACTAAGACTTACTTCAATGAAGTAAGTCTTTTTTTATAAAAAAAATCTCTGATTTCTCAGAGATTAATCATCAAACTTAAATACAGCACAACCATAAGCAGGTAACTTATATGCAATACGCCAAGGCTGTTTATCACATTCAAGATTTTCTGGTTTATATACTTTATTTTTTACCTTACCTGTCTCATTAAAGATTAAAGTATAGTTATTACCATTTGGAACCCCACACATATAATCATCTCTAGCAACAGGTGTCATATTTATCACAAATAATAAGTTATTCTTACCACTACCATCTTTTCTTACAAAAGAGAAAATAGAGCGATCACAATCATCCGCATTAATCCAGAAGAAACCATCCCAAGAATCATCTTGGGCATAGAAAGCCGGATATTTCTTATATAGATGTAATAAATCACGCATATAGTTATGTAAATCAAGGTGTAAAGGATTATCTAATTCTTCCCAGGATAATTGAACCTTTTCATCCCATTCATGTTCCTGACCAAAGTCTTGACCCATGAATAATAACTTCTTACCCGCATGACCAAACATAAATAAGTAACCACACTTTAAATTCGCATACTTATCGACTTCATATCCAGGCATCTTATTAATCATTGAACACTTTAAATGAACTACTTCATCATGACTTAATACAAGAATAAATTTTTCACTAGTGGCATATGACATACCAAACGTCATCTTATTATGAGCGCCTTTACGATATATAGGATCTAACTTCATATAGTCTAAGAAGTCATGCATCCAACCCATATTCCACTTATAAGTAAAACCTAAACCATCATTTTCCGGAATATCTGTTACTTTAGGCCAAGCTGTACTTTCTTCAGCCACGATAAATGATCCATCTTTTCTTCCTCTAATAACGGAATTTAAGTGTTTAAAAAACTCAATGGCTTCAAGATTTCCATTACCACCAAATTTATTAGGATGCCACTCCCCACTCTTTCTTCCATAATCAAGATATAACATCGAAGCTACCGCATCTACTCTAAGACCATCAATATGATATTCATCTAACCAATATAAAGCATTACCAATTAAGAAATTCTTAACTTCATTCTTACCATAATTAAAGATTTTTGTACCCCATTCTGGGTGTTCTGCCATCAAAGCATCTTCACTTTCATAACAAGCCTGTCCATCAAACATAGCTAAGCCATGAGCGTCCTTAGGAAAATGCGCAGGAACCCAATCTAAGATAACACCAATATTATGCTTATGCATATAATCCACAAAATATTGAAAATCATTTGGCTTACCATAGCGACTAGTTGGCGCATAATAGCCTGTTACTTGATAGCCCCAAGAGCCATCAAATGGATACTCACTAATGCCCATTAACTCTACATGCGTATATCCCATATCTTCAACATACTTAGCTAATTCTTCGGCTAAAGTTCGATAGTCTAAGAAGTCTTCACCATTCTTTAACCAACTACCTAAGTGACATTCATAGATACTCATTGGTTTCTTGAAAATATCACCTTTCTTACGGCTATTTAACCATTTAATATCAGACCATTTATAGTCATCAATACTCGCGGTCTTACTAGCTGTTCCTGGTCTTAATTCAGCACTGAAAGCATATGGATCAGCTTTATACAATAGATTACCATCATTTGTATGAATAACATATTTGTATAATTCATCATATCCCATATCTTCAATGAATCCTTCAAAGATGCCACTATTTTCTAATGGCATCATATAATTCTTATTTTCATCCCAATGATTGCGTTTACAAATAATTGATACAGCTTTCGCGTGTGGTGCCCATACCGCAAAATGCATACCCTTTTTGCCATTTAATGTTGCCGTGTGTGCTCCCATTTTTTTATATATTTTATAGTTTCTACCATTACCAAATAAATAACGGTCATAGGATGTTATAAAAACATCGTCTAACTTAGTTGTTGCTCTCATATATATACCCCTCTCTCACTAATAAATATTTTACTTTATTTTTTACGCAATGAAAAACACATTATGCTAAATATGTAAAAAAAAGACTATAAGTTTCCTTATAGTCTAATGTGTTACTTAGAAGCCATTACTTCATGACATCTTGGACATAGTCCATTTTCGTCTGCTTCTTCGCTGTAATTCCAACAACGAGGGCACTTTGTGCCACTAGCTTTAACAATCTTAACACTTCTTTCACTAGCCTTATTAACAACTGCCTTAGAAACGATTAACCATTGAGCTAAGGCACCATTTAATTCAGCTAAGCATTCTGCTTCTTCATCCGTAACCGTTAACTGTACTTCAGCTTCTTGAGCTGTACCAATTAACTTTTCATTACGGCTTTCTTCTAATGCCTTTAGAACATCTGTTCTAATTTCTAATAGTGTTGTGAACTTCTTTGTTAAGTCTTCAGCATCACTATATTCCTTAACAGAAGGGAATTCTGTATAGTGAATAGATTCAGCTTCATCATTATTAAAATGCATCCATACTTCTTCCATTGTATAGCATAGGAATGGAGCCCATAGCTTAGCTAAGGCATCAACACACTGCCAATAAACGCTCTGTACTTGTCTTCTACGCTTATCATTAACACTATTACAATATAGGATATCCTTTGTAAAGTCACAGTAATATGAAGACAATTCATTAACCATGAAGTTCATTAAAATCTTAGAAACAGCTACATAATCATAAGAAAGAACCTTAGCTCTAACTTCCTTATTAACTTCATTTAACTTAACTAAGATATAACGATCAACTGGTAATAATTCTTCATAACTAACCATATCCTTCTTAGGATCAAAGTCATTAGCATTAATATTACCTAATAAGAAACGGAAAGTATTACGAATCTTACGATACTGATCAGAAACCTGCTTAATATTACTATCACCAAGCTTTAAGTCTTCCTTAAAGTCACTCGTCATAGCCCATAGTCTAAAGACATCAGCACCATTCTTATTGATAATATCCATAGGATTAACGATATTACCAACAGACTTACTCATCTTTTCACCCTTAGAGTCAACAACATAACCATGAGATAAGACTTCCTTATATGGAGCCGTACCATTAACAGCTGTTGAAACAATTAATGATGAGTTAAACCAACCACGATACTGGTCAGAACCCTCAAAGTATAAATCACATGGATAATCATATCCTCTAGCAATTAATTCATTCCAAGAAGAACCAGAGTCAAACCAAACATCCATGATATCCTTTTCCTTAGTGAAGATACCATTTGGAGACTTTTCATTCTTATAGCCTTCTGGTAATAAATCCTTAGCTTCACGGTCAAACCAAACATTTGAACCAAATTCAGCTACTAATTCAGCCACATGGTCAAAGACTTCCTTTTCCATAATTGGTGTTCCATCTTCACAATAGAAAATAGGAATTGGTACACCCCATAGTCTTTGACGAGAAATACACCAGTCACCACGGTCCTTAATCATATTGTGCATACGAATTTGACCCCATTCATTATGCCACTTAACCTTATTGTCGACTTGGTCTAATAACTTTTCTCTTACCTTATCAATTGAACAGAACCACTGTTTAACTGCTCTAAAGATAACCTTCTTCTTTAAACGATCATCATGTGGATATGAGTGTTCAATTGTTTCAACCTTTAATAGACAACCCATTTCACTCATATCATGAATGATACTCTTTGAACAATCTTCAAAGAACTGTCCTTCATACTTACCAGCTTCTTCATTCATCTGACCCTTAGCATCTACTGTACAAATAGGCGCAATGTTGTACTTAGCACAAACTAAATAGTCATCCAAACCATGACCAGCAGCTGTGTGTACACAACCTGTACCATCTTCATCAGTTACATGGCTTCCAAGTAATACTGGGCATTCCTTACCTGATACAACATGAGTATATGTCATACCTTCTAATTCTCTACCCTTGAAGACACGTAAGACGTTTCTCTTTTCTAGTCCAAACTTATCTAATAATGTGTCCTTGAACTTATCTAAGAAGATTAACTTACCCTTTTCAGTTTCAACTTCACAATAATCTAAGTTTTCATTTAAACAAACAGCCTGGTTACCAGGAATTGTCCAAGGAGTAGTTGTCCAAATAACGAAATAATCATCATTATCTAAAACGCCCTTACCATCCTTAACACGGAATGCTAAATAGATAGTAGCATCCTTTACATCCTTATAAACAATTTCTGAATCAGCTACCGCTGTTTCATTAAATGGTGACCAATATACTGGCTTTAATCCTTGGAAAATTAAACCATCAAGAGCCATCTTTTCAAATGACTTAATCTGACGAGCTTCAAATTCCTTCTTTAAAGTAATATATGGATGGTCATAGTCAGCGATTTGTCCTAAACGCTTTTCGGTTTCCATCTGCTGAGCAATCTGCTTATATGCGTATTCTTCGCACTTCTTTCTAAAGTCACTAGCAGACATTGCCTTTCGATCAACACCTAGCTTTTGAATCGCATTTTCAATTGGTAAACCATGAGTATCCCAACCAGGGAAATATGGTGTATAGTAACCACTCATAGCATGGCTTCTAACAATAAAGTCCTTAATAGAACGATTCATTGCTGTACCAGCATGTAAATTACCATTTGCGTATGGAGGACCATCATGCAAAATAAATGCCTTTTGGCCCTTGTGATGTTCGAGAATGTTTTGATAGTAGTTGTTGTCTTGCCATTGCTTGAGAATGCCTGGTTCTTTCTTAGCTAGATTTCCACGCATTTCAAAGTCGGTTTTTGGCATCTGCAAAGTGTCTTTGTAATCCATGTTTTCCTTCTTTCTAATAAAATAAAAAACGTCCTTAAATCTAAGGACGTTAATAACGCGGTACCACCTTAGTTCATGTATTACATACATGCCCTCAAATACTCTTTAACGCAGAGTATACGCTTACTCATAAAGTGATGTCATACTTTATTGTCCAACCTATTTTCACCAACCATAGGCTCTCTACCTTTTCAATAAAGATGCGCGTCTTTAATCAACGTAATTTTTTCATAGCTTCATCAAGCCATCTTAAATCAGGTAGCTTAGGTAATTCAAAGTCATCAATTTGTTTTAATAAATCTTCTAACTGTTGGTTCATCTGTCCCTTAACTTCACCTGCATTTTTATATAGCTTAGTTAAATCAAGTAAAATTAAACGAGCAGTACCTAAAGCTTCCTTTATAATCTCATCAGCATTTTCTTGTGCTGTAGATATAATCTGATTAGCTTCACGAATTGATAATCTTGCAATGTTGTCTGCTGCTTCTTTACGAGCTGCTTCGGTTTGCTCAATCTCTTTCAACTTACTCTTACAAGATTCTAGTTCTCGCACGGTTTCCACAAGTTGTTGTTGATATAACTCCAACTTTCTTTCAAGTTGTTTTACTTCAGCTTCATATTGTTCGACAGCATCATCAACCGCAAAACGATCATAACCATTTTTCATGACACGGAATGTCGGTTTTTGCTTTGTCATATCTATCACCTATATATATTGTAGAAACTTTGCTACGATTCTACCACTTTTTGTCTGATGTTCACTACCTAAGTATTCAAAGCGACCAACATGACGAATAGAAATCGTAATGTTATTATCGCACAACTTATCAGGCTGTTCAACTATAATGTGATTTACCTGAACTAAGCCATTTTTTATTAATTCTTTAGCCTTAGCACGACTAGAATGTGTAATCCCAGCCACTAATGAATCTAATCTTTCACTAGCCACTATATTACTAAATTCCTTAGTCTTAAATACTTGAGTAGGATAGTAATCAATTCTTTCAAACTTAACACTCAACTGATTAATCTTAACAAGATTATCAATTAAGAATTCACTCATCATTTCACTTGTATACAAGTATATACAATCATCTTCAACCCAAAAGTCACCAAAGGAATGAATATCAACCTGTAAATGCATTAGAGCACCTAACACATCACGATGACTAATCTTTCGAAAACGTTGATCAATTCTTGCCTTCAAACATACAATATCACAAAAGCCACCTTCCTCATCATATAGAAAGATGACCTTTTTTTTACGAGCACCATCATATCCCCCTGCATACTTAGTATAAGCATTCTCAGGAAAATACTTTTTAACATAAGCAATCTCATCTTCATTTAAGAAAGAAGAAGTTAAATTCTTATGCCATAACTCGCATTTATTTTGTAAATCTTTAAGATGAGCTATTAAAGAATCATAATCACTAGGATTATTCATCATCATTATCAAATGTAATCTTACCGCTTACCTTAATATTCTTTGGTGAGCAGAAAATAACATTTGGACCAATCTTATCAATTCTTCCACCAACGGCCATAACAACACCAGTTAAGAAGTCAATAACACGCTGTGATACATCCTTACTTAATCTATGTAAGTTAACGCCACATGCCTGATGGTTCATTAAGCACTGAGCAATTGTTTGACATTCACTAAATGTACGAGGTTCAAATAGATTAACATCTGATTCCTTAATATTACCCACATTACTCTTAGTTTCATAATCACTTGTTGGCTTAATTTCATTTTCTGTATATTCTACATCATCTCCGTCTTCATCTTCTACCGGAGCAATAAAATTCTTTAATTTTTCGAAACCCATAATAAACGCCTCCATTTATATACAAAAATTATAACATTGCCATATTTTCAAAACAATGCTTATCTAGTATATATTTTACAACATTTTATGATAAAATTACATACATGAAACATTTAAAAAGAAAATCACTATATATTATTATCCTAGTAAGTTTGATTATTTCTTTCATCTATGGTGAATATTATCAACACGCTTATATAGGATTTATCAATTGTTTAAGTCTTATTAGTTTTATCATATTGTTTATGGCCCTTATTAGATGGGCTTGGATTAAAGGAGACTTCACATTCTTTTCATGGAAGCCAATTCATGGTTCCTACAATAAATGGCGCGAAGGAAGAGTTAAAGAAAGAAAAGAAGCTACTAATATTTTCTTTCTACCAGGAATCTTATTGTTGATTATTAGCATTATTCTTAGTGCAACATATTAAGTAATTGTGTAATACAATTACTTTTTTTATACAAAAAAATGAGTAGTTCAATATGAACTACTCAATATTTTACTTTTGATATCTCTTTTGATATTCCGCAAATTCTTCATCGTTAGCGAAGATCATATGACCTGGAACAATTTCTCTAAATGTTGCAGGGTGTTCAGCATAATTCCACTTATTGAAGTGTTCTTCTTCATCATATGTCTTTAAAATCTTTGCCTTTTCAATTTGAGGATCAGGTAAAGGAATAGCTGACATTAAAGATTGTGTATAAGGATGTAATGGATTCTTATACAATTCATTTGTTTCAGCGATTTCAACAATTTGTCCCTTATGGATAACGGCAATTCGATCAGAAATATAGCGAACTACCGATAAATCATGAGCAATAAAAATCTGTGTTAAATCCTTTTCTTCCTTAAACTTATTTAATAAGTTAAGAACCTGAGCACGAATAGATACATCAAGAGCAGAAATAGGTTCATCCGCAATAAGTAGCTTTGGTTCCATAATCATAGCACGTGCAATACCAATACGTTGTCTTTGTCCACCAGAGAATTCATGTGGATAACGAGTAGCGTGTTCTGGTAATAGACCAACCGACTTTAGTGCTTCTAAGACCTTATTCTTGCGGTCTTCTTCATCCTTGTATAGATGGAAGTTATATAGACCTTCCGAAACAATATAATCAATTGTAGCTCTTTCATTTAAGGAAGCAGCTGGATCCTGGAACACCATTTGCATATTTCTAACAACCCATCTATTTTCTTCCTTAGATAGCTTCTTATTGATTTTCTTACCCATGAAAAGGACATCGCCTTCACTTGGGTGAATTCTCATAATTGCACGACCAATTGTTGTCTTACCACTACCAGATTCACCTACAAGAGAGAATGTTTCTCCCTTATAGATATTGAAGTTAACATCATGAACTGCCTTGAATTCACGCTTACCATTACGGAATGTAACAGCTAAGTCTTTTACTTCTAATAGAATTTCACGACCTGTTTCATCTTTTTTTAGAACAGGATTTTCAACTAATTCACTCATCTTATTCACCCTCCTGTTCACTAATTACTTCCTTCATTCTCTCATGTAATTGAGTTACCTGTGCAGGTGGTTCAACATGAGGAGCACGAGGATCTAATAACCAAGTCTTAGCAAAATGTGTATCAGATACCGCAAACATAGGTGGTTCTTGTTCAAAGTCAATTGCCATTGCATAATCACTTCTTGGAGCAAATGCATCACCCTTGATATTGTCATATAGACTAGGAGGTGTACCATGAATGGCATATAATGGTTCACCCTTAATACCTAACTGAGGTAATGAACTTAATAGTCCCCAAGTATATGGATGCTTTGGATTATAGAAGATTTCATCAACATTACCATATTCGATAATCTGACCAGCATACATAATCGCAACTCTATCCGCAACATTAGCTACAACACCTAAGTCATGCGTAATGAAAATAATAGAATAACCATATTCCTTTTGAAGTTTCTTAATCAAACGAATAATCTGCGCCTGAACCGTAACATCAAGAGCTGTTGTTGGTTCATCACAAATAAGAATCTTTGGATGACAAGCCAAAGCAATCGCAATAACGATACGCTGTCTCATACCACCAGAATACATGAATGGATATTCATCAAAACGATTTTCAGCATCATAGATACCTACTTCTGTCATTAACTTGATAGCTTCTTTCTTAGCTTCATCAAAGCTCTTACCCTGGTGTTTTTCAATTACTTCCGTAATCTGCTTACCAATTGGAATAATTGGGTTTAATGATGTCATTGGATCCTGGAAGATAGTGGCAATCTTACTACCACGAATCTTTTCCCATTCCGCATCCGTTTTATTTTCATATAAATCCTTACCTTCAAAGACAGCGTGTCCATTAGTAACTGATCCATTAGCTTCTAACATACCCGTAAATGTCTTTGTGAATACGGATTTACCACTACCTGATTCACCAACGATTGCTAAAGTTTCACCATCGTATAATTCACAAGAAATCTTACGAATAGCATTTAATGTCTTACCACGAACTGTGAACTTAACTTCAACATCAGAGGCTGATAAAATTGGTTCTCTTGTTTCTGTCATTTTCTCATCCTCCTTACATGTGTGTTCTTGGGTCAGCAGCATCAGCTAGATTCTGACCAGCAACGTATAATGAAACCGTAATAACGGCAGAAATTGCAACAGGAATCCAGAATAAGTATGGTGTACTTGTCATGAAAGTTCTGTTTGCAGAAATCGTCTTACCTAATGATGGTGTAGATTCACCAACACCCATTCCTAACCATGCCAAGAATACTTCTAGGGAAATATATGATGGTAAGTCACGAGAAATAGATGTAACGATAACTGATACTAAGTAAGGAAGAATGTTATTTTTAACAATATTCCATGTACTTGTACCTAAGCATTGAGATGCTAAGTTATATTCACGGTCACGAATAATCATAACCTGTGTACGAATAAAGTATGCTGTACCAAGCCATGAAGTAACTGACATAGCAAATACTAACTGCCAAATACCACGACCAATTACGTACATAATAACGAATACTACTAATGTAAATGGAACGTTAGCAATGATATTATAAATTTCAATCATCCACTTATCCATCTTCTTAGAATAACCCCAAATTGCACCAACGATTACACCTAAGAACATTGTAATAATTGTACAAGCACCAGCAATACCTAAACTATTACGAGCACCAATCCATACAACATTCCAAAGATTATCACCATAGTTATTAGTACCAAATAAATACTGTAAATTTGGACTAATAAACTTCATAGATGAATCATTGATATTAACGTGAGTAATACCATCATATTGCGAAATAATAGGATCAACAATTGATAATACTACTACAAGAATAGCAATAGCTAATACCGCAACGGTAGCCTTACTAGAGAAGAATTTCTTAAATACTGCGGACCAATAAGAATACTTAGGAGCAGCAATATGTTCAGATGCACTCTCATCGTTCTTAACAAACACAAACTTGTTTTCTAATTCACTCATTAGTGTGCACCCCCTTCTTTTTCATTTAACTGAATACGTGGATCAATAACTGTCATTAACAAGTCACCTAATAATACGGATAGAATTGATAAAGCAGTAAAGATCAATGTTAGAGCAACAATCATCTGATTGTTATGGTCAGTAATAGCATCTGGTAATAACTTACCTGTACCAGGAATTGCGAATACAGTTTCGGTTAATACTGCACCCGTAATCGTTAAGATAATATTTGCTGGAATACCATGAACAATAGGAATAATTGCATTTCTCATAATATGCTTACGGAAAATTTCCTTTTCGGACAATCCCTTAGCCTTAGCAAACTTTACATAATCACTTGATTCCTGGTCAATCATATATCTTCTTGTCCAAAGCATTAGAGAAGAAGTATTCATTAAACCAAGAATAACTACTGCTGGAACATATGATCTAATATCCTGTGCACCAAGTGATGGGAACGTTAGTGGGAATCCTAATAGATAGAAAATCTGACGACCAAAGAAGATAAATGCTAGAGATGGTACGGCAATCATGAAGTTAATCCAAACTGTACCTAAGTGATCTCCAAACTTACCCTTATGGCGTGCCATACCCATACCAGCAGGAATAGCAATTAAATAACCAATTAATAGAGCTAAGATACCAAATGTCATTGAGTTCTGAATCATTGATGGATCAGACTTTAAACTCTGACATGAAGCATAGTTATCTTCAAACTTATTAGTATCTAATCTGTCTAATGAGCTTGTTGCCTTGTATTCACAAGTGTGCTGAATAATAGCACTCTTAGCTGTTGTTCCGGTTGGGAATGTTTGTTCTGTTGATTTTTCAACACCCTGAGTTGATGAAATAACCTGAGTAATTGAAGTATACGCATATGAAGGATATGATAATCCTAAATTTAACTTAATGATATTTTGGTGTACAAATGGGAATGAACCATCAAAATAGATTAAATACTTATGGACTGTACCATTACCCATTAAAGCTGGTAGACCATTGTAGTCTAGACCCCAATAAATCTTACGATTACTGTCTAAGTCTGGATTACTATCGTCATTAATACGCCATGGGTGATCAATTTCGACTAAATTCTTAAAGAAACTACCAACTAAAGATAAGATTGGTGTGTCTTTGTAAGCATAGTATAATCCTGATTTGTATTG
>Ga0181612_176254_pt1 | contig 12313 bp, 10 predicted proteins | sample HoacroProtozoa21_FD_119630 | JGI IMG/M metagenome (GOLD analysis project Ga0181612, IMG submission 119630) | Hoatzin crop microbial communities from Cojedes, Venezuel. Combined Assembly of Gp0051906, Gp0051904, Gp0051908 | reverse complement strand
TAAATGCTTGAGACGCTGGACAACATTCTCTTTAAAAAAAAAAGCACTTTTTCTTTTCAACAAAGAAAAACCATACATGAACTCAGGATTTACTAGTATAGAGGGGAAATGTGTGACAACTACTGCATACGTTGACAAAACAGGGAGAGATGGAATTGGAAAAGCAGAAATCCCTTTGTGCCTAAAATCGGAGTTAGCCATCAGAACAGCTTATGTTTTGTGCTGCTCCTGTCAAGGCTTCCTCTTACTTTTCCCAAAGAAGAGTCAAAACCTTTTGATCCGGTGCTCAGTTGCTGTGCCCAGCGTTCACGGGGCGACTGTTCTGCTCTCCCAGGCATGATGCACTTCCTGTGGTCTAATGCTGCATGTGATTTTCGGGGGGACTCGTGGTTTCTGTTCCCCAGCGTTAGATGCAATCCTTGAATATCTTCTAAATTCCACTTGCTAATTTGTGTTTGGGTTTCTTCTTTGTTATAGGCCATCTTGTGTTGCAAATATCTTGTCCAAAGAACGCTTTTTCAAGAAAACAAAACCTTAACAATGTTAGAAAATATTGCCATTAAGATTCATCAAATCCCTCAAACGTGACCGTAACGTGCACAAATTTGATTTAAACACAGTTTTGTGGGTGCGTATTTATTTCTTACCCCAGTGCAGAATGAGCAAGCTTTGGACCCGAAATGGCAGTTATGGAGCCAGCAGGGGTTACCTGTAGTTCTGATTTTTCAAGGCAGCGTCCGCCACTGCAGTCTGAAAGGCTGTTAACTGACCAGAGGAAAAAGTAACAAAAAGAGCAGCATTCCAACAAGCTCCACTCAGAAACTGCAACTTCCACGCAAGCTGCGACTTAAATACACATCGAGTTGTGTTCATATTGTAAAAAATCTGTTCCCAGCAAGCATGAGAAGGTTTAATCTCCCCAGCGTGCTGACAGGAAACTGAAGCCAGTTGCAAGCAGTTGGTTCACCACCTGCTGCCACCTGGGTGGAAATTTATCCTTTCACTTTGCAAGCAAAGGGATCACAATCTATCAAACTCCATTTGCCAGAAGGAGATCTCAGAGGAGCCGGACAAAGGTTTTCCCCCTATGAGCAGCAGCACGTTGGTGTCGCTGCTGGCTTCAGCCACTGTGGTCGCGTGCTGACAGTTGGTTCCCTCCTCTTCTCCCACAGTCTGAGCAGCAGCAGAAGCCTCTTTTTCTGTGGAGACAAACAGACGGCGAGACTTGTCCTTTGACAAAGTGCTTGTTGCTCTGCTCGGGTCGCGTTCTGCCTCTGAAGTGGTCTGAAACGCACAGAAGCCCCCTGGCCTCAGGGGCAAGCTAAAGGTTTTCATTTCAATCGCACTGCTTTCCTCGTTGCCGAGCGCTCGGTACGCAGGCTGTTGGCGGAAGTAGCTGCAAAAGCGAGTGTGCTTCGGGATGGCCACCAGCTGGTGACAGCCCTTCTGCTCACTCTTCCAGTGGCTGGGGAATGTATTGGTGAAGTCTGAGGTAGTCTGGAAATCAGCACCAATTCCTAAGATGCAGTGATACATTTTAGGAGAAAAGTTTGCCTTTGTAGCACTAGTAAGCTTCTTCCATGTCTGTGTATGGAAATGGTACTTCCAGAGGTCATCATTAGGACTGGAATTTGAAATCCCTCCACCAAAAACCAGCATAGAGTCTCTGAAGACTACTGAAGCATGACCTACCACTGGAGGAGGTCCTTGGCTAAATGCAAGAGAAACCAGCAGTTAAGGGGAGACCAACAAGAAACATACTCATTTTAGCCTCTATTTTAATTTTGACTCAAAAGAATGGCTGCTGAACAGCTGCACTGGGCCATCAAAATGACGCTGCCGACAGCTGCATCCACGCGTTGCCAACAGCTCTTCCAGGCAGAGCCAGCTTCCAGGGGTGGCAGCGGCGCTACGTCCTGATCTGAACAATTCCTACAGTCGCCAGAAGGGCAACATCTCCCTCTCTGCCCGCACGCGGTATCGAACGGTAAGGCTAATTCTCTCCTTCTGTGTTAACTGAGTGTAACAAATGGTGTAGTTTACCTTGTTCTGATGTTGGACCAGCTGCTGCTTAGGAAGTCCCACTTCCACAGGTCCTTCTGTTCACTCAGCCCCATCAGTCCTCCGAAGAGGTACATGCCTGTATGATAAACCACTGCTGAGTGGCCGTGCCGAGGTCCTGGGCCAGTGTTGTGAGATGGGGTGGAAACACACAACCATTTTCTTGTGTCTGAAAGCAAAATATTAACTTACAGATGTACCAAATTTGCCCTAGCATCTGAGAAGGGATTTATTTCAAGAACAAAGTAACTGTTCTGTTGGAGAATAGAGATTTCTGTGCTAAGCTTATTGCAATACAAGTAAACAGCTTAAATTCTGATACTGAAAAAAGTGCATTTAAAAAAATCAAGTTTTGAGATAACTCTTAATGAAAATGTCAGATGCTGCATGACAGATGCCATGGAAATGTTATTTACAGAGCAGTTTCTCCTAAGGCTTTGTTAATTCATTAACTCTGACACGGAAAGATAATTTCCTGGCTATAAGAGGGAAAAAATCAGTCAACAAAAACATTCCTTCATTAACGTCTGTGCTTATTCTCCTTGCGGGGGAATGAAGGATGAGATAAACCCATCATTCATTTCAAAACAGTGACTGAATGGCCACCAGATAACAAAAGCTGTCCATTTAGGGAGTCTCTGGGAATCATCTGGTTTGCAACCACCAGATTAGCAATGAATATGCTAATGAAACCATCTCCTGTCAGGTTTGGCTCCCCACGTCAGTTCTAGATTTGGGATTCAAAAGATGGCGTTAATAGGCTGAATTCAGGGTCTCTGCGGCATCTGAAAGTTTCTGGTAATCCCTGAAGAGCTCAGTGAACGGTGAACAAAACATTCTCCCTGATTTTCAGCTCTGAAACTGGCAAATACTGCAAAACATCTTCCAGTATAATACAGTCCGATTCATTTCAGCTAGGTATTAATTTAATTGACAGAATTCATAACTAAATGCTGCCAAACAGAAGCCAAAACTAGCTTACAACATTTCTACTGATAAGAATTTTCTTAACAGAGCAAGCCATGCTTTCCTGCAGCAGTCATCATTTTACTCGGGATCAAAACCTTATCACGCTTTTTAACTTGCCAAAATGGAAAGTCCAAAGCTCCTGTGAAATGCCTCTGATGCCAACGTATCCCCCGTAGATGTGCATGCTGGAGTGGTACACGACTGCACTGTGACCTTTTCTGTTAGTCGGTGCCGAGCTCTAGACCAGTTTATAATAAGACAAAAAAACTGTTAACAGACCGAATCATATCCGTCGCAACGTCTGTCTGGGGAATATGCCCAAGCAAGGAAAACCGTGGCTGTGGGCTCTGTTAAACTTCTCTGCAAATAGGGAGTAAACCCACCACTGAGGACTTGTAAGGATGCAAACACAAACCATTCTCAAACCTAAGCAACCCTCCCTTTTGAAGCCCACCACAGCATGACGTGCCTGCAGCCTCCCCGTCTCTGCGCGCCCAGCAGTGGCACTGCTCTCACAGCTGCTGCTAGGCACAGCTCCAGGACACGCTGTAAAGGTACCGCGTAACTCCCGGGGTGTAACGGGGGGATGCCAACATCAGGCACAGCCTTTCCATGCTTTGGTGTCTCTTCTCAATTACACGAAACCACTTACTCCTATATGTAATGAGGAGTTGATACATAATCCCATCATATTTGTTGTACATAAACAAAATTTCATCAACCATATAACACCTTCCCCCCCCCCCAATGACCCTGCAGTCCCAAACTTTCTCTTGACTCCTTCACCAAGCACAGGTAACCACAGCAGTAACTGTCACATCTTAACATTTTTTTTTTTGTGCAATTTCATGGTGCAGTAACATTGTGAAGATGTTCAATACCAAAAAAGGAGTCATTCTTTACATGTAGTGATACAAAGCCAATCTCATAAGACATAAATGCTTCCACTGAGGTTTAATTTAGAAGCGGCAGTATCCTGGTGAGGCCACGTCTTCAGACTGAAGAAATGAAAAATGCTGTAGCGCTTCACATTTCAAAATTTATTAGTATGACTGCCAATCTGTGCTCACAACCCTACTTTTAAAAGCACGGGCTTCACGTACAGTTGCAATATTCCATTTAAAATTAGTTTGCCTGATAAGGATTTCAGAAAAACAGAAGTAGTCGTAGAGGAGAGGACTTAACTTCTTATATAGGACTTCAAATTTAAGAGCAGTATTTTTTAACACTGTTTTAAAGAAGGAAAAAGCCTTAGTTATTGAAAGTGCAAAGAAATAAAGTATAGCCACATGTCTCTGAAGAGATAAGATTGGAACTGTTTGGGGGAACATATTTCAAAGCAATCTGTTTAATCAACAAAGCAACAGGCATTTGATTCACACATTCCCCACTTCCTGGCTCCTTACCTCAGTCTCTGCTGGTACGTTACGGCACTCAGTCCATCTTGCAGAATCTAGGGGATTGTTTTAATAAAGCGCAGTTTATATTCCAGACCACAAGAGGACACTCCTCCAACATTAATTTTTCAAATTACAAATCTAATTTTCAAGTAAATCTCATCCTGGTGTTTTCCACTGACAAAGATGAAGAAATCTGCTTCCCACTAAGGCAGCAGTACCAAGGGACTTCCAGGAGACATCGTTGAAATAGTTTTCCTGTATCCTTATCTGATATCGCATCACAGAGATACCATACTGCATTCCCTGTTTCCTGAGGCTAAATTTCCTAATGCAGAAATAGTCTGTGATTTTCAGCATTTTCTGAACTTGCAGAATCCCCAGATTTACCAAGGGATGTATGGCTCCTTCTATGTATTATGTAAATCTGATGACAACAGCCTTATTTTTCTTCTTCCTTTTCACAGATCCCTTAAAAATAGTCCTCAAATAACAGTCAAAAATCACTGATCTGAGATCAACAGGAAGGAGCGGAAATATCAGGTAGCCAGCATCAGAGGTAGAATGAGAAAGCAGTGGAAGCTCACATTACTGAAAGCTATACTTGCCACGAAAGATGTGAAATAATGACCATGAAAAAAATAGACACACAATAAATTTTGAATAACTCATTCCCAATTTTCACTGAAAAATACTGTGAGTAATAAGATGCTTTCTCCAGCGAAATATTTTCTATCCGAGGATCTCTGTGCTTTCAGCAGGCGAGTATTTCAAATAGCGAAAACAAAGAAAAGATTAAAAAAACCCCCGTTGACTTAGGGTTACATAGTGAAGCAGCAAAAGAGGCCAGGAAACTTAAATCTTAGTCTTGCCACAAGATTTACCAGCTCAGAAAGAAATCAATCTCTCTCTCTCCCCCTTCCATCTGACATCAAAATAAGCAGCCATTACTATACATAGTATTTCCAAAGGGAGCATATATAGTGTATGGCATTGCTATTAACTTCAAGTGTTGCACTGCTTTTATCAGAATACACACTTAAGAGATCCCAAATGTTTGTTCTTCGGAAAAAAACAACCCTGTGTTATGAAATGCTGATGTTAATGAATTCTTATTTCATTATACTTCTTTTTTCCTATTCCATCATTGCTGCTGCCAGCTTAGGCATTTCTTCAGTAAAAATACAAAACGAGATATACTTTACTGATCTACTTTCTTCCATAATAAAACAAAGAGGGGTTTTTTTTTTTAAAAAAAAAAGTATGTAACATAAAGAAAAAACTTTAAATATTACATGTAATAATTATTTGGTTTTATGACTAAATAGAAAGCTTCGGGGGCGGGAGGAGGGAAGGAATGGAAGTTCTGAGACCTTAAAATACATAACACTTTCCCACAAAATACTTTCTAATTAAAGTAACAACTGACTCTTTGATGGCCTAACAGCCTAATTTTAGGGGGGAAGTAGGGACATGGTTTTACAGACATTATTTCTTGTACAGCCTAGAGAAGGCTCTGTTACAAGCAGCAGAAAACAGTTTGATTCTTACTATTTATCAGTACCTACGGACTTGGAATGTCCCCTGGAAAGACTGGCTATTGTGTATCATACCAATGTCGTATATCCAGAGAGGAGTTTTTGCTTGTGTGAAAGCAGAATCCACCATCCCACCAAAAATATACAGGGTGCCCTGTGAAATGCAAAAATATTTGTCACTTACAGGTAGGCATACAGCATAAAAATAATTTTTAAAACAATTCTTAAAAGAAAAGGCTGCGATGACCAAAATATAATTAAGAATAATGCCTATGATGATCTATTAACAATTCAAGAGGCAATCACAAAAAGCCACCAATTTTTAATCACGTCTGTATCCACTCCCAGTAGGAAACCCTGATGAACTTTGGGCTGCTTTAACGGGGACGGCATTCCAGAACCCCTCGCTGCCTCGATCATTGGGGACAGCTCGAGGGATGTGGATCTGGAGCTCTCAGAGGCATCGCTCAGGTAATATTAGATTCTGTGTGTTTATAGAAAGATTTCATTGTATTGCAGCTCCTGAGACCCTGTCTTCCCCTCATAAGCAAAGCTGTAATTCTTATTTGCCTTCACTCCCCCGTCCCTCTTCTATGCAAGTTCTTAAATGAATGTTTTTATGCTGTAGCTTATCATGCAAATGAATTCTGAGCAACTGTTACAACTATACAACTAAGTCAAAGAATGTGCTGCCAAGGTCTTTATTTTCTATTACTATTATGTACAGAGCATTGACTGAGGAAATCCGGGAGATGCACACTGCTGCAAAGCTAAAATACTGCTGCTTTATTCAGAAAGATTCCAAAACATTGGTACAGCTACATCCAGAATGGCACTGACATGAAGTATTTTCTGGGTATAGTATTTCAGTACATAATAATCTGTGGCGGTTTATTTCATTGCATAACAGGAAATAAAATGTTAGGATATAGACAATATAAATCTCAGTCTACTACCTTATAAGCCACCATTGAATGTTCTTCCAGTTCTTCTGGACCATCTCTTGAGCAATCCAGCATTTCCCATTCATTTTTCACTACAAACCAAAGCTGAAGTTAAAACAGCGATGCTCTCAGCTCATAAACATTAGGGAAAAGGAGAAAAGATCGGCTTTGAATTTGGCTGTGCTGCCAGAGCAAATGGGGGAAAATGAAGCATTTTGTCATCTTTCCTCTCTGTTAGTTCAGCAGACTGAGGCACTTCCCCCAAAATTAAATATGTGCATTTTTCTATTTAGGAAGCTTAAATGTAATAGAAATTGATCTTGTTACTGCTTTTATTTTAATGCTATACTGTTACCAACATCAAAACCCAACTATTCCACAAGCATGACCCCCAGCACAATTCTATGTTTTATTCAAGTAATAACAATTGAAGAGGGAACACTATACATTAAGTCAAAAAATACAAAGTGTCATACCTGATAATGCATTATTAATAAAATCTTCCAAGGTATTTTATTCATGTGTGCCCGTTGTGCACTTTTACTTGCATAAACTAGTCCCATGTTAGAGAGTCAAGAAAGCTATGTCTTCGATATCCCTTGAACTAGGATATTTTAAATGACTCAGTATTTCTGGTCAAAAAACAAACTAACCCCCAAAAAACCACACACCATTTACCCAGTGAATAAAATGCAGTTTATCCATCATTTTGATGGAGAGATTTAAATGGCGATAATGTGTTAGCTACTGAGTATCCCAATCCCAATTTCATGATGGCTGGATGCAGAATCTCTTTAATCCTGACAAACAAGTGAAGGGGCAAACTTACCTATATTGTATCGCCAAAAATCCCTAAGACTGGTGGTGTTCCGCCCTCCATAGAGATAAACAAATCCTCTGCAAATAATGGAAGCGTGTTTGTATCGATCGCAGGGCGAGGGCTTCTTCTGGGGTGCACATTTCCAGTTGCAGTGTGCAGTTTTTCCTTTCATGCTGACAACTAGAATTGTATCCAAATATCAACTGCAAAGGACAGCCATGTCAGGGCAGGGTCCCAAAACATCAGGGACAGGGGCTTTTTCTGTAAAAACAGAAAAAAAATAGTTTCACATTAAAAAAAAAAAAAAAAAGGAAAAAAAAGAAGATAGAAAAAAAAAGTGTCTCTGCCTTACAATACAAAATTACTGTGTTTTGTTCTCGTTCCCATCAAAAGCAACCTGACAGTTTTGGCCATCGGTGATGATACGCTAACTAAGGAAAGCATTTGCAATGCTGACTCTGAGTCTGGAATCAGCGAGACTGGGACAGGAACATTCCTGGAGCTGAAAGTTTTCCAAAGAATGCTGGGGAGCTGAAGTGATAAACCTCAATACTCCAAGTTTGCAATATGGTAGAAACCAAGGCTTGGTCTTTTTTCACTACAAAAAAGTACTTCAAACACACCTGTACTTAACGTTCAGAAAGAGTGAATATTACAGATGAAAGTAATGCATTAGCAGTTGTCCAGAATTTGTTTAGACTTTCATCTGTAAACCAGCTGAAATTAGGATCCATTTGGGGAAAAATGACACTATCCTTCCCTTTGCCACAAGATGTCACTGTGTTCTGCAAAGACAGAAGTACCAGGACCAACATTCACCTGTTAATCCTCTTCAAGATGTATCATGACCAGTGTTTTGAAGTAGATTTTTTAATGAAGCACTAAAAAAAAAAAAAAACAACCCACTAAAAAAATCAGCATTAGGCCACATTCTGGGATTTGCGTTGGCAACATGCCTGAGGTGACACATGTCACCAACTGAGGTGACAAAGACTCCCAGTTCCAAATTTTTCCATGGAGACATTTCATTACAGCTGTTGGCCGTGGCCTTCCTGAGCAAAGCCGTGACAAGGCTGAAAATCTTCCCTCCGTCTCTTCAGAAAGGGGCTGAGAGTAACGGAGCTTTTACGAAGCCCGGCCGCTCCACATCACCAGCCACAGGGCAGGCAGGCACCCGGGCCGTTCACCAACTCCAGCGCATCGGGGTCCGCAGCCTGCGTCTGGCCAGGGGGTTTCACACAGCAGCCGCTGCGCAGTGCTCAAAGGCTGTTGTCTTTGGAGAGACGCCTGCGATTAAAAGCTTCGATTTCCCAGGTTCATTCCTAGGGACACTGCGTAAAAGCAGCAATGCTGCTGTCAGATCAGAAACCGCTTCCAGGTTAAGTTTGAAATGTAAATTGTTTCCCCGCAAACACTTATTAAAGCTTTCTTTAGGCCAGAACAGTTACTTAGAAACACACCGATGACCAGTTCAGATTAAACAAAGGCTTCTCCCTCAGATCTACATGCAGGTATTTTTACTATTTGCATTGCCACTGTGTAACTTAAGACATAGGAACTCTGCCCTGAAGTTCACCGTATAAAACTAGATTGAGCCACATATGTGCCAGCAAAGGTGAGCACGAGCACTGCTCACCCTGTGCACAGCTGACTGCAGGATAAGGGGTACGTGCAGAGAGACTGCAAAGCATCTAGATCTCTATCGCAAGTTTCCGTGTTATAAAAAGGAAAGGCCAAGGTTCCCTTGGATTCAATGATCAACGAGCAGTTAACCACAGAAGAAAAAAATTATTATAAAAGATTTCTGTAAAACCAGCTTACATGTCCATAAACATGCTGAGCAATAGTGCCCAGCTACGTAACCCTTTATTCAATCATTTTTCTACGTACTTCTATAATAAGTCTTCCTTTTTATTTTTCTCTCGGAATCCTACATGTCTTCTGTTTCACTGCCACACTAGAAGCAACACTTTAGTTTCCCAGAGTTTTCAGTATTCTGCCTCTGTGCCAACATCCCTTGTTTGGCGAAGTTTATATACGAAGCAGCACAAACGCCTACCCCCTCCTTCAGATGCTTTCTCCTGTGTTCAAGGATTCCCTTGGTTTTGCAGGCCTGGATTTGTCCACGGGAAATTCACGAGCTGTCCTGCTCTCCACCTGTGAACAGCGAGACCCCTCATTGTCCCTGCGTGCCACCTCCTTCCTCGAGGCTCCAGCAATGAGCCCTGGCAGATCAGCTGCAGCGCGACGGCTCTGGTTTGCAGCTCCACCAGGCGCGGGGGCAAGGTGCGTATCCCAAACTCAGTCGCCCCAGTCCACAGCCTGCTGCGCGTAGCGGCCGGTCCCTACTGTAGGAAGTACCTGTCAGCAGAGGGCCGATGTCAAACCTGGGAGGAAAGAAAGCCTTTACACCTTAAATTACCTTTTAAGCAGACAGACTAACTGGAGTGATGCGGAGATGCTGAAGCTCTGGAGCTGAGTCTGCAGAGCTAACTCAGGTGTAGGTGTCTTCACGCACTCGCTGAGTGCTGCTTTAAAAGCCAGCTCATGCCCAGAATAGCGGTAGCCTCCTATACTGCTAGAAAATGATGACTAGTACTTGCTCCACTCCCTGCTTAAAATCAGACTGGCTCCCTCAAGCTTGTGCTGAGCTGGTGACAGAAAGCCTCGCTGACATCGGGCCAGTACCATGCATGGTGTAAAGTGCTTTTTGTAGCATGCGTATTATCCCAGGTCCTTGCGTCTTCTGGGGTATCGCCAGTGCTACCGCCCTGAAAACACCAAGGGAACTGCAGCCCAAGCACCCCTCTGGTATTACTGACCTCTCTCTCTGTAAAACTAGGACACAGCCTTATAAAATATGAACAGCTTAACTGTTACTTCGATTCCTGAAATCAGAACAACTACAATGAGACAGCAGGCTACAGTGAGGTGCTTCAGGTATTAAATATTCTATTTGCAAAAGGTGTAAGTCTGTATTTTCACTGTATCTGGAATTTGTACTTATTGCTGTTTATTCCCAAAGGAAGTGAGCCCAGGAATTGTTTACGAGGTGAATCCTTACTGCATCCCTCTCTGCAGGTGCTTACAGAAAAGTCCGGGGGAGTTGCATGTAATTTAAGAAAAAACAAAAATTACAGTAAAACAAGCTACAGAAGATATATTCATATTTCATCCTCATATATATACTTCATATTCATACGTAATGCACATATATCTAATTTAATTTATCATCCAATTTCTCTCTAAAATTAACCATTTGTAAGACTGGAATAGGGACAGTGACAAAAACGTGCTACAGAATCTCTTGCAGCATATTCTGGCAAGACTAGCTATTCAATTGTATTAATCTTTTTTAATGCAAACCAGTATTGTAAGCTATTGCTGTCAAAGACTGAAGTATAGTCTTTTTATATTTTGTCTGAAAGAATATGAGATTGGCAGCATTTACAAAGGTGTGTCTTTCTCTTTTCCAGGGGAATTAGCAGCTATGAAATATGTCTAAGTCCATAATACTTGGCAGCATGCTATTGAGAAGGAAAAAGCAGCTGAAGTCATGAAACACGGATTCTCTCCCTACCTCTGCCAAAGCTTCATGTAACCATGGCCCGTTCATCTATTTACCTCCACAGCTAAACAGGGACAAAGACACCTCCTTAGTGAAACACTTCAAGTTTGCTGATGCAGTGCCATGTGAGAGTGCCAAGGTATTACTACTACTGATATAATTTAATGTGAAAAAGGTGATAGGTCTCTGCTATTAGTACTTTGTAAAGGTAAAATAGGCTTGTCCCCTTGAGTTTTGTTTGTTTTTTCCCCAGCTATAAAACTGGTTATTCCTCTTCCTACATATTTCTGTTTGTTATTCTTCCTACAAACCTTGCCTCCTATTACACAAACATCCACAGAAGACGACAGCCCTCACTGCATACAGTAGATTAGCAACAAAATCCCGTCCATTTGTTTACCTGTCCCTGCTGAACTGTGCAAGGCAGGCGAGCAGGATGGGATAACAAAAGGCCGATGTGGGATTAAGTGAATGGGTGTCTCCTCCCAGTCACACCTTCTGAGCACCAGCTGACCCTTGTGAATCACGGCCCTTCACGTTCTCAGCATAAAGCTTTCTTGGAGGCAGACCTACAATCATTTAAACAGATCACTTAACAAGCTGCTTCATTTCAGAGTTGGGAAAAAAAACACGTTCAAAGCTGATCTTGAGTCTTGCCTTTCATCCCTGGTATTTTACATTTTAAACTTGACTCCTGGATTGCCTTTCTACAGAACCAGACTCATCAAAGTTCATCTACTACATACCTTAACAGTCCCGTTTCCAAAGAAACATTGCTGCTCTTCTGACTACAATGTCACTGAGCAACATCCTCTGTGTCATGCCACACTGACCTCATCTTCAACTCGGGACAAGCAAGACCAATTATCCAATAGGAAGCTCTAACTTCAGCAGAATTTCCAAAAACAATTACCCAAAAAGACAACTCAGAACATTTTGATCCAACTTTTTTTTTTTTTTCCCAAAACAGCTGTAGCACACAAAAAAAATGGCTGCGGCTCTCCAAACTCTGCTGC
>Ga0181612_142425_pt1 | contig 12313 bp, 3 predicted proteins | sample HoacroProtozoa21_FD_119630 | JGI IMG/M metagenome (GOLD analysis project Ga0181612, IMG submission 119630) | Hoatzin crop microbial communities from Cojedes, Venezuel. Combined Assembly of Gp0051906, Gp0051904, Gp0051908 | reverse complement strand
CCCTCAAACCCCTACCAGACCCCTCAACCCCCCCCCTAGACGTCCCCACCCCCCGCCCCGGGCAGCGCGGGAGGGCGGAGCTCGAGCGGGGCGGGGCGCGCGGGGCCGGCACGTGCTGCCCGCTTTGCCTCAGAGGCTCGTGGCCGTATTCCCTGCGCGCGGCGCGGCGGGGGTGGAGGGCGGTCCGCAGTAACGGGCACTTCCCCGGTTCTGCGCAGAGCGGCTCCCCGGCGGGAGCTGCAGCGGGCAGGGGGGAAACACGTGAACGTCGGTGACTCTTTGAGGAGCAAAGGGTCATTTGTTAAATGCACCCAAATGCTTGCTGGCAGGGGAACAGGTTAATTTCAGAGAGTGACTTTCCACGTTTTGTGTACTGAACATACTCAAAGGAAGAAGAAAGTAACTGACCGCATTTCATTACATCTTTCTTCCAGCCCTCAATACCTGTGCTTAATTGACGAGGACTTTGGCAAAAAGCAAGCAATAAAAGGGTAAAGAGCATTTTAATTGTGTCTTAGACACCACTGCAGCTCGATGGGTTCAGCTTGGTGTGGGTTTGGAAACTGGGCTGGTGTATTAGGGGGTTGGGAGAGGACATCGTTACTACTGTGAGGAACATCTACCACAGTGTAACTGCTGCTTCCCACCTCACCGGGGTTTCATGGCAGCATTCAGTCGTATCATAGCAGGCAATTAGGAATGTGGTTGCATTCTGGTTGTCGGTGGCTGTGCTGTTGACTCGCCTTGCAGCGCAGGTTTCACCTCACAGCCCAGCCCCTCAACCAGTTTGAAGCCCTCAGCGAGCAGTGAGGTGTCCGAGGCAGCTTTTGGGCTTTATGCTGCAGGCTGGAGCTGGTTCAGCGTGTCAGAGCCATTCGGTCCGCTGATCCTGGAACACAGACCTACTGGAATAAGGCCTTGGGAAACAATTTGGCTGTGTATCTCAGCCAGTTTTAGGAGTATGAAGCATGTGGCATTTATGATCAGACACCAAACAAGAGGTGATTACCGCATGGAACCACCAGCTGAAGAACTGCCCACAGCACCCTTAGGTCTCTGCTCCCTGCTCTGCTTCCCCCACAGGTATGAGTTATTAAGGGCAAGAGTTATTAAGGGCAGAACCTGTAAGGTGCAGTCTGCCAGGGGATGGGAGATTTGTTCAGTTTGGTGTTTGGGGTTGTTTTTTTACTAGCTGATCGAAGTAGTGATTTCCCACCATGGTGCAATTTCCTGCAGAAGCTGCCATGTGGTCTTCCCGGCAGAACCCTATCAGGACCTCGCAAGCCCAGCACGAAGGGATTTGTACTTGCTGGAGTTGGCTGATGTGCAAGCGTCTGCTGTACACGTTGCTGGAGTACCTCATCAGGATGGAGTTTCCTGCTCTTCCAGTGTGTCAGTGCATGAGAAGGGGTGTGGAGGAAATATACAGGTAACTTTTAGCAGCTCTTGAATTTCTCCAATATATACACCTATACGTAGGAAATATCAAAAACAAATGTTAATTGATAGCTGGTTTAAGTATGGTTGTAAATGTTCTTTTTTTTTTCTTTTAAATTTCTATTCTCTCTTAAATTATATACAATCAGTTCTGCATTCTGATGTTGTGTGGTATGTTAACAAAAATAACCATGACTTGATCTGTGATAGAATTTGTGGACTTGTTACATGTTTTGCCTGAGATGATGCGCATCTAAATAAGAGTTGATGTTTTTTGAATAGCTCTTCTGAAGAAAAAAACCCCACAGTTTAGTAGTTTAATTATTAAGGGTAATAAAACTAATTGAAGTCTGAAATGTTTAATGTTAGGAAAGTTTTTTTGGGTCTTTTTTGGGTGTTTTTTTTTTCTGTTGTAAACTTGGAGGTTTTTAAAATGCATTTGGAGCCTTGATTGTCATGTCTTCTCAGGTGTTTGTGGATAGCTCTATCATTTTCCAGGAAATCTCTAGCAACTATGCTGTTTGCTGTGATGATGTAATCTGTATCTAGGGTTGAATTAGCACCTATGGTGACTTTGTTATCCACATGACTATAGTAACATCATCTTTGGTTTCAAGTTCACTTTTCATTTTCTCTTCAGACAGAGGTGTAGAGGTACAGGGAGGATGATGTTCTCTCTCGCTTGTGTTCCCACCAGTAGCGTGCCAAGTGATTAGTTTCTATGGTCTTGAAGTTATTAATAAGTTTCCTAACAGTTAAGATGGGGATAGTGTTCATCATCATCATCTCAAGTCTTTGATGCAGGAAACTGGCAAATTTCTCAAGTTTATTCTAAATGGTAATGCAGATATTCAGTAGCTCTGTCGATTTTTGTTTTGGAAATTAGTAACAAGTTAGCAACTTGGCATTCATATACTCAGTTTTTACCTGCCTGACACTTAATATAGACAGTTAAGTTTCCCAAAACTCATTGACTTTAAAAAAAATGTGGGTGAAGGTGGGAGGTATGGTACACCCCACCCCTCAACCCCAAACCCAGCAAACAACTGAAAAAAACCAACAACTCTGCCTTCAAATTTTTTGTGGAATGTGAGATTTACCATCTGGCAATAGTTCTTGCTCTATGGGACATTACATCTGGCCTGATATAATTTGTGAATGTTGCTGATGAGCAAATTGGTACTGTGATGTACGATTCCCTTATTTTCATAGTACACTTCATGGTCTCCATACAGAGGTCTGCCTTTAGCAAAGCCACTTTCCCTTTAAAAAGCTTCAGTCAGCCCTCCTCCTCTTCCAAATGTCATCATCTGCACAAAGAATCCTTAATGACCCAAGATTATTCAGAACTTCTTTGTAGCCATGGGAACGAGTTCTAGTTCTGTGACACAAAAAAAAAAAAAATCATGAGCCTGCACTACTTGTGGTGATGGAGACCTTGTAGGAGACTGTAGATGTGCAACAGTTACTGTACACAGCTGAACTCTTCCCCTTCTGTACAGCTGGATCCCCGATACATGGAGTTTGGGTGTTTTTATAGCTTCTTCTGTTTTGATGTTTTGGTTTTTTTTAAAATTATCCAAACCTTTAAATATGTTTTGAGGGGTGTTATGCTTAACTTCTAAGCCTGTGTACTAAGTTCCTGAATTGTCTCTCTTTAAGGTTTTTTTATTTCTTGCTGTTAAATTATTACATGTCAACACTGTTGGCTGGTGTGACTAATACAATTAATGCTGTTAATCAGTACAACTGTATTTCTCACAAGAACTTTCAGGTTTGTCTATTTGTTCATGACTTTATCTAAATAATTGTGTGATGGCATGACAAATTTGGCAGAAGTTTCATAAGTGACATGTTGAATTGAGTGTTTTTAGAATGTGTGATGAAGCTGGTGTGTGATCAACCTGTCCTCTCATATTTAATTATCAAGCTAACACAATGCTGTTTGTAGTTCAGAAGCCACTTGCTTTCTGATGATATCCATTTCTGTGACACATGGTATTTTGAACAAAACTTTTCATGGTTGAGAGTACAGCATTTTGAAACGAGTTTGGTTTTGTTAGTTTTTTTTGTTGTTTTTTTTTTGGGGGGGAGGCTGGTGTAAAATTTAAGTATACTTCAGCAATGCAGTTGCTGACTACCTTGCTCAACATAAAGGAAAAGAAACCCTTCCATTAACTTACATTATTGGATTTGGACAATAGCAAGGGAGGCTGACAGAGAGGCTCCAAGGTGGCAGAACGTTGTACATCACATAGCAAAATATGTCAAATATGAATTGCTGTGTTGGGAGTACTATAATGCTAAGCAGGTTCCAGGTGTGTGCTAACTGCCTTGTGAAGTGAACAAGATGCCAGGATAACCTGTGGTGTATTTTTGACATGCAATGGAAGACATACTTAACTCCTAATCTATCAAAGTATTTCATTTGGAGTTGAAAACAGGTGACTTCTGGTTTTGTCTTATCTTGTAGCTTAGTTAATGAAGTAGAGCAAGTAATTTCTTCAACATTTCTTCACTGCTGTTGTCTTAATGGAAGTTAACAAGTGGAGTTTTTGCACCTGCTGATGGTTAATACAGAGAAGACTCTTCTCTTGCTGGTGCAATATTTGAAGTTGTTCCAGTGCCTTGCTAATTTTCTATAATTTATTGAGCTCACACTGGTCAGAAAATAAACTGTAATGCATTATGGTTCATAAAACTCAAAGTCAGTCCAGAGTAGTATACAAACTTTCATCACATAGTATTTGTCATCTTGGTACTTCTCTTCAGGAAATTGGATAAAGACTGAGGATTGGATTCTTCCTCTCAGATGAGCTTAGCCACTCAGCTTGCCAAAGAACCACTCAGTAAGGGGTGATGGAGAGTAGAATTTGCCTTTACAGTCGGAGGTCTGCATCTCTGAAGAAGAATAAGAGTCTAGAGGAATTAATGCTTTAGTCTTTTCCATTTAGTGATTTCTTTTCATTCTTGCATCTTTTAACAAAGTAATTTTTTTTTTTTTTTTTTCATCTGGGATGCATATGAATAGCAGTCTTCCATGTGAGAGTCCTGCTGTCCTGGAGGAAGAAAAATCCTGATCACTTCTAAGGAAATCAGGATTTGGTCAACTTGAGACAAAATAAATTTCTGGTTTGTGAGCACAAGCTTCAGGTTTTCCCTGAGTGAATACTAGAAGGTCACAAGCATAAATCACCATTTTTTCTGAATCACGTTAAATTCTTGCACTAGTGCAAATTATATATTAATTACTGTAAAGTTAGAAAGATAGCGCTTTCTATACACCATTTTTACATTGTTAAGACTGATTACAAAAGGCACTTGAAAAAGTAAGATAAACTGCAGTCTCTATTTAAACTCTTTAATTGGCACTAGTGAGTTCTAGGACAAGAGTAAAAAGCAAGGGGCTAAGATGATCACTAAGCATGTTTCAGAGATCAGTGGCATTTGATCTAAAAATGTCCCATTTCACTGTGAGCACAAGACTTTCACTATAAGGTTATATTGGTCCCTGTAATGCTTTTCCTTTCTAGGCTGGGTTATGCTGACTTTCAATTCAATAAGCATAGGAAAAAACTTGACAGATTTTCTGTCTGCTTTTGGGAAGCTTTTTATATTTAATACTTAACCTATTGGGTACCAGTTTCTTGTTTTGCACTTGCTTTTCTTTCTCTTTCTGATTTGGCAAGAAATGATCTTACTAGTTCACAAGCCTTACTTTCTCATAAGTCTATAACCATAATTTCCCCAGCAGAATAAAGTCTTTGAGTTTTGAGAATTACACTATATGGCCTGCAAAATCATATGTACTATTTTTATGAGTACGTGGTAAATTTTTCTCTCTGTCATTGTTCCTTTCTAATTTTTCTATGTGTTTGTCTAAATCTTTGTTCTTATCGAAGCTGTAGCTGGTTTATTCCTTTTTTTTTTTTTTCTTGTGTGAAGGTCTTGCAGTGTCAGTTCTAAGAGTCTGTGCTTGGTTTTTGTTGTCAATCGAGGCCTATGAAGGAATGTGGTGTATCTCAAAATTGAAAGTAGGCCTCAGTGAGCTGGTTCAAATAGATGGAATTCCAATAGAGTGGCCTTATCTTTTTTCTTGTAACAATCATAAGATCATATTCTGCTAAGCACTTTGTTTTTTTCTTTTAATTTGTAAAACCCTAGTTCAATCTCTGTCCCTTTAATTTTGGCTAACAGCATCATCGACTTCTCAATTTAGCATGGAGGCATAAAATAAATACTTAAAATGCTGATAGAAAGTCTGTGTATCACAGTGCTTCTAGCCAACTAGAAATTCTTTAGGAGTTGAGAATTGCTGACTAGAAATGTCAAATTTTAATACTTATCTGAACAGAGCTGTAGCTACAGATCTTTAGTGGTTCACCCTTCGTTGTTTTTAGAGGTACTGTAATTACTAAGGTTCAAGAAGGCCATGATGTGGAGAACCTGAACTTGATTTTAAAACATTGTCTGAAATGCATGAAAGAGAGATTAGAATTTGACTCTGTGCATTCCGCAATCTGTTTAACATATCACTTGTATTTTACCGACCAACAACTTGTCTATTCTGTCACAGTGACTTTCTTCTTTGTCAAAAGAATGTGACTGTAGAAATAACGATGCTTGACTTGTGCAAGCTTCATACAGTCCTCCAAAGGAAGGCAGAGGGGGAGGGTGCTCAGGAGATCTTAAAATAGTTCTATATCAAAAGTTTGAATTAAAAAGAAAAAAAGGCCATCAGTTTATACTTTTCATTGCTCTTCAGATGAGTGAGTGATAGTGGGCTGTATTCTCCTTCCATGAACAAAGCACACGGGACTCCAGAGTTGTTTGTGTGCTTTGCAGTGTCATTTTATCTATACAGTATTTATGACGATAGTCTTATGTTCTTTTAGTGCTGGAAAAATGAGGACAAATGAATAGATGATACAAGGCCTCATTCCCATTTTGTATGGTTCCTTAAATCATAGCACTTTTTAGTCAAAGTTAGTGAATGTTTGAAAAGCTGTCTTTGTAACAGCATTTTTTAAGATCGTCTTACAAATAAGTTTGTAGAATATTGTTTTTTTGTTTCTTAGCAGAGATGGCAGGTTCTTTTCTTGCTGGCATTTAACATTGACTAAAACAGAACTCATTCTGAATAGTCAGTACTTTCAGGGAATTCATAATAGGCAGGTTAATTTATATGTATACACACATCAGTAAGACTTGCAAAATATATTTTAACTTGGTGAATTTAAAAAATAGGGAAGTTTAGTTCAGAAACTCTTGTTGTTTTCTAGTTATTTGTGCCGTCCTGGGAACATTCATCATGCTAGCTTATCAGATAGTGGGTTTTCTTTCAGCTGAAATAGAAAAGTCTGGATGATATGCCCTTGGCACAGTACTATAAACTAGCTTACACAATGTCTGTTGGCAAAGGTGAAATGTGCTGTTGTGGTTTTGTGAAGTCAGTTTTGACTTGGAGCTTCTGAAGTTCCTATCAGCTAGAGTGCAATAGGTATCCTGGAATTTTGGTATCCATTTAGATAAGTGCCATGTCAATCTCTCAGCCTGTATTAACTGCTCTGCATTACATATATATCTGGAATATGTGTCTTGGGGTAAGAAAGGTTGAAAGAGAGAAAGAAAAATTGGAATGCATCTTCATCTGCTCAAGTGTTGTTTCCTGATTCTTTTTAACACTTTGGGCTGTGTGTGTTGCTCTCTTTTTATGAAGACATGGGTTTCTGCAGAACATGAAAAATGCATATACTACTTGGGTACACTGGTGACAGCAGTTTTCTAAGAGCTACAGTGATGTTTGAACAGATCTTGTGCTGATTCTAGGAATGTTCTATGTAAATATAACGGGGAACTAAACTAGTGGCAGAACAGGTCCAGACTGTGGTTATTTAAAAATAAATAAATAAAAAATTGTGATATAAATGTATTTATCAATAACATCTGAACTAAATTGAACTATGTTGTTTTGTATTTATCTCTATCTGACTCAATAGAATAAGACTGTATTCATTTTCTTCAATGAATTTTTGCTGAATGAACAGCTTGATTTCTTCCAGGAAAAAAAAAGTTAGGTGACAATAGTTGACAGCAAACACTGGTACTAAGTGAATTTAGTGGGGCTACCCTTGCTTTGTCCCAGCATAAGTGAGTGGAAATTGAGGCTGATGGATTCTTTAGTGGTGACCCCATTATCCTCAAAACTACTCTGAGATCTCTAAAGTTGTGTAGATCTTGGCAAGCCTTCCTCCCAACCTTAGTGCCCAAGTGGTGCAGAGGTCATGGGAAGAATTCTAGAAATCCACCATGGAGGACTGCGAAAGTGAAAATTACTTGTATAGTTTGGTCTAGTGGTTTGTTTTTAAAAAACAAGATTTGGAACTGAATACCAGAAAAGAGCCAGATCAGCCAAATATAAAGTTGTTATTCAAACTGAGGTGTATAAAGCTCCAGGTGAAAGATCCCATGGGATATCTGAGGAAGCTGGTGCTCTTCCAGGAGAACTTTGGGTGTGCCCAGACCCTGTTATAAGGGAGTATTCAACTGCACAGTATCAGGTCTCATAAATCAAGAAAGAACAGCTGTCTATAGAATGCATAATCCTCTCACCGGGACAGGCTTTCTAAGTATCTGAAGCAGGAGCAGCTAGAGAGCAGGATGAGTAAAAGTGTAAAAAAATCAGAGCAAAACAGGGCACTGGGAGGATGGATGGTCTCTGGTTGAGAACCAGCCACTTCAAACAATGCAGTTATCAATTCTGTCATATAATGATTTTTCTATGGTCCAGATAACAGATCCTGCACACCGATGTGCTGGTAAGGGCTATTAGAATTTAATACTGATATTTCTTGATTGTGAGGCAAATGTAGTTGTCATTGTGAGGTGCTTACAGTGTTAAAGGGCATGCATGTATGTGAACCAGTCCTTGCTTTGAATTCCTAGGGAGTTAAGAGGGTTTTAATCTTCATTCCTAGGAGTCTAGTAGTTAATCCTGTAGACTGACAGTTAGAAAGGTAGAGGAAAAAATAACTTGCATCAAAGATGACTAGAACAATTTTTTCCGAAGGATATAAACAAGAGTCCTGCGGAAATGACAAACTACATTTGTCTACTGAACCATTTTGGTCTAGTGAATAAGGAAAATGTCTTGTGGAATTATTTGAAGAAAACTTAATGTGCCCTGAAAAGGAGGGTGGAAATGGAAGGGGATTTCTTCATCAGTGTCTTTGTACTGATGTCCTGTAGAGCTTACATCATCCTAAGAACTGCACTGCTCCTTTTCCTTAGGATCTACAGCGGTATCTGCATGGTGGGTTTTTTGGTCAACTTTTCCAGTAAGAGGAGGACTTGAAGGGAAGGCCTTGAGAAATAATAGAACCTTATAACACAACACTTCAACATCTACCGTTCACAGATCTTGGAGTCTTTAATGAATATCAAATAAGCCACTCCTGTTACACAGCTAAATGTCACTGGCCGCACTTCATGAATGGGTAAATTGAGACTGGAAAAGGTTAAGGGACTTGTCAAACATTGTTCAGAAAGTCTGTGTGAAAGCCACACATTCCTGACTCTGCTTTTTAGCCAGCAGTTTCATTCTTCTGATGTTTAATTAAAAATAATAATGGAAATATATGCTTAACAGATAACAAAGGTCTGCTGCTATTATGTTTGTTTTTATAATGCTTTCAGATAACAGAAAACGTTTTTCAAATATTTTCAGATGCCTAAAGATGAAAAAGTCCTCCTCTTAACCTGTCCCAATCTACCTTTTCTTCTGATGCCAGGGAGAGGTGAATGGAGAGGTCAGGTTCTGTTTCTGAATCATTGTGGCTTATTCCGAGTGTGGTGCTGCTTCTCCCTTCCCACTGCCCCGCCTTCAGTTCCCACAGCTTGTGTGCTGTTTTTTAAAACCTAAGTGGAGGTATAAAATGACTCGATCTACAATTTCACATTTAAATTTCAGATGTTATACTGGCCAATATGCTCATAGTTAAGCTATCTTTGTAAAGTGTACTTTTTTATTACTGGTGAAAGTAGTTTCAGGCTTGCTGTGAAGAGCTGTGGTAAAATGCAGTTAGATTTATCATAGGTGTATTCCTCACAGACGTCTAAAACAATACGATGTCCCAGGACTTATTTTCTGTTTTGAAATGACTCTTAATATTTGTTGTAGAGCACACAGAATGAAAATATCACAGTTTAACATATAACACATCTAACTTCACTGTGATTTCTTGCAAGGAAGTGTGATCAGTTTCCTTTTCAGAATGTTCTTAATGATTTCTAAGGGGGCTACTTGTAAACAGGCCAAATCATATCAGAATGGTCATTTCTGATGCCATTATGTATTTCTGTCACTGATGGGCTCAGGTGATCCTCTGTTACAATGAAATGTAAAATTATTAAATGTCATATTATGAATGATCAATAAAAATAACTGTAGATTTTTCTTGAGGATGTGTTTGTGCACAGAATTTGCAGAGGCACGTAATAATGTAGGCAGTAGAGTTCAGAGCATGTGGTTAAGGTCTCAAGGTTAAGAACTTCTGAAGAGAGCTGCCCCACACCCCCAGAATCTCTGTGCTTGAGCTTCCCATTTGTGGACTGTAGGAAACTAAGCTTTCTTTTATTATATGTTTTTTACTATGGACTCTTTTGGAGTAGTGGTTCCTTTGTTCTACTGTGTATAGCCCTGTAGATCTTTGGTCTTATTTGTGGTGTTTGTTTTGACAAAAGTTCCAATATATTTATCTGGGTATTACCTGATCCTATCAGTCAAGAGACATCACTCTTTTGAGAAACAAAATGTCTTACTTTCCGCTGGAGCAGAAGAGGGTGACTCAATCCAAAACCCACTCAAACTGGGGGATTGACTCTAACCTGTATCAGCTGAGATCAGGTCTCCTTTCCTCAAAAGCCAAATCTGTATTAGACCTGAAAACCTCAAGTCTTCTGAATCCTGTGTTTTTTCCTTCATCATGCTTCTCTATAAAAGAGAAAGGGTTTGTTACACCTAGTGTTTTGAACTTCCATGAAAACTTTATTTACGTTGAGGCTGTGCCAAATAACATGTAGTTTTATTTTGTGGCAAATGTCATTAACACTTGTAACACATTTGACTGTTGCACTTAGGTATCAAATAGAAAATAGTGAACAAATATAATTGCCATAGTGACAAGGCATTAAATCATAAAAGCATAAAGAAGCATTACATGCAACTGTAGGGTGTTTTTTGGCGGGGGGAGGAAAAAAACAAGGATGAGTAAATAATATGTTAATCTGAGTAAATGGATCTTTCCCTGGAGATTGTCAGTTTCAGTATTTGATGGGTTGCTGAACAGAGAGCACTGCTTTGCTAGAAATGACTGCCAGATGTGGCTTTACACTGTAAACCGGACAACGCGTGTACTTCTGGAACAGCAGCAAGCAGGTGTTTCAGTGTGGATCTCAGCTTGTTACAAAGACTTAGAACTCTGATATGTGGTTCCTGGGTTGCTAGGACACACGAAAAGTGTTTTCATTCATTTGTCCACAGAAAGAAAAAATAGGAGGAGAGCAAATGCTTTAGAAGGCAGGTTAGTACTGTCTTGATCCACTCCCAAGCTCTGTGCATGTGCCTGGAGCTAGCTCCTGGTGCAGGCCTATGGAGAAAGTCCCCAGGTGACTTGTTTTTTAAATAAAAAAACAAGTCTTTCTGGGGTTTATTTGTTAGGGAAACCTTTCTGGAGTCTCTGATCAGGTACAGGCAGAAAGGAACGTAGCAGTGTGCTGCAGGAGCTGTGGTGGATTGTAGAAGAACTTGTTGAGAGATGGTGAAAGGGCTGTTGTCACCTTTGCATGCTTTACATGCTCCATCTTGCAAACGGCTGCTATCTTACCCTGAATGAGTGAGCGAGAGTTAATATTCATTCAGGTTTATCTGTCTGACAACATGAAAGCAATCAGATAGTAGAAACCAGGCTTAATATAGAGGAGATAGAGTATCATCAGCAAAACGTTTTGCCGTCTCCTCTGCTGGCTTAAACATGCTGAAAGACAGTGGAAAGACTAACCTGTGTAGTTATTGATGTGGAGGGGCCCTTAAGTAAGAAATTCAAGCCTAGTGTTACCTTTTGGGATAATCCTGCAGATAGGAGAAAGTCAGCATCTCCATTTTTACTGTCAGATCTCAGAGCAGCTAATTTAGCACCATTAGTGGTGTAAAAGTCTCTTGGAAAGTGAATCATTTTAGTAACAGTAGCAGCTGACTCAAGGTTTCAGCATTTTTTTTTTCCCCTCGAAGTGGCTAAAAACTAATTAAATCAGAGTGGATGCTTTATCACTTCATATTTTTCATACATATCAATATACTCTGTTTGGTATTGGATTCCAGAGAGAGATAGAGGAAATCTGTGAAACCAAGTCTGTTTGCAGTTTGATGTTGGCATTTTTCCATTAAAAAAAAGTTGGAGGGTTTAAAAAGGAAAACATGCTTCCTGGGGAGCAAGTCAAGTCTTCAGAAATGTAGATGTAATTCCTTCTTTTTGCCATGAGCTGCTTCTGCCCTTGTAGAAGTTGGTCAGTCTGTGTCTCAGTGATGCGAAGTGGGAATTGCAGTACATCCCTATTCCCTGCTGACTGTAGTAGAAGATACCTACCAAAGAGTGTGAGGGAACGTTTTGGCAAAGGGCTCTCAGCACAGCTTTCTTTGGGATGGCAATTACTGCATCCATCTTCAGAAAGGGCTAACAAACATTTATTTTAAGTGGGACAAGTTACTGCTGGAACATAGCTTCCATAGCTTCAGCAAACTTGTCCTAGGCTTTACACATTGTGCTGTTTTTTACTGTCTGGGGCCACTCTTTTTTTTTTTCCCTTTTTTTTTTTTTTT
>Ga0181612_125490_pt1 | contig 12313 bp, 8 predicted proteins | sample HoacroProtozoa21_FD_119630 | JGI IMG/M metagenome (GOLD analysis project Ga0181612, IMG submission 119630) | Hoatzin crop microbial communities from Cojedes, Venezuel. Combined Assembly of Gp0051906, Gp0051904, Gp0051908 | reverse complement strand
GTAATTGTCTTGGGTTTATTGTCATTATTGAAGAACTTTATAACAAATGTGCCATGGCACAATTCACAGTAACGCTATAAACAGGGATGGGTTATATGGCTGTTGTTAAAAGCCAGGTTTTAGACAGTGCTATTGATGTACAAAAAAAGTCAGTGTGGTGGTCAAAGGTGTTACCTCATTTCCTGAGCAAAAGCAATTCAGATTTTTAACAGTATATTTGAACGCATTTGGATGTCTTTCCACTATAGCTTAGCAGAACTTTGAGGGGTTTCAACTATTCTGTTTTGATTTTTTTCTACTGTGATTTAGGATCCATTTGATGCAAGGAATGGTGCATAGGGATGAGTCAAGTCCCAGGGCCACGAGCAGGAGGGGCCACGTGGGATGAGGCTGCTCCGCTTCTGGTTCCAGGCTCTGCTCTCTGCTGCCTGGCGTGTGCTGAAATGAATTGTGTGAGCCCTCTGTGGCATTCTTCTGCATGAAAGGCATTGTCTAATGGCTAGATATCTGTTATTTAGAAAAATTTCTCATAGCTGTATCGAAATATAGGAAGACATTTTATGTTGAGGAAAGAACAGAGGACCTCTGGGGAATCAAGCATTTCAACCCCTTATCAAGAACTGTAAGTGTGCAAATGAGGCAGTTGCACCACTGCGCTATAAACTGTCAGTCTTCTGCTGGAGCAGGGAGAAAAAAAATCCAAAAATACGTGGTATAAAGATAATAGAATTCCTTGTGTTTCAGCATAGCTTTAAGGTGTTAGGTATGAAGTCCGATTTACATTCCTTGCAGAATAAACAAACATGAATCCTGTTGTGATACTAATGATGGCATGGCTACCCATCTTACAAAAAATAGTGATGTTGAAAGAATGAGGATAGTTAGCAGGCTTTCTCGTCTCCAACACACAAAGCAATATTATACAAAAAAATCTGCTCATTTTACAGTATAAGCTCCTAAATGTGGACAGTGATGTTAGTATTTCAATCAAAATTTTTTCTAAAGCAACATTCATGTCATCCTCCCATTTAGCTATGCACACATCTTTGCCTGATTAAAAAAATTCCCACCTCTGTTGCAGATTAGCTTATATCATTCAGGCTTTTAAGAAACTGTCGGAATAGCTTCTGTACGTCATATCAGTTTTAGGTTTTTGGGGGCTATGTGTGACTCTGGTGCTGTTTTTTCACTCCTTCCTCCCCCACTGAGAACCTTGCTGAAGCTGATGTTCAGCACTCAAGAGATGCTGTTGCTTGTGGCTTGGTCTTGATCTCGGGGGGTTGCTCGGCGAATGGGAATGGGAAGCATTCTCAGGATTTAGCTGCTGTGACAGCTGTTACAGACTCATTTATGCCTCTTTCTTCCTCTGAGCAGCCTTAAATAAAGAGATGCTGTAGGAGCAGTCCTCTGTCTAGCTGACCCTTCTGCTTTACCAAGTTTCACAGGTGCTCATCAGCTGGAAATGACGGAGGAGGAGAAGGAGCTGTGAGTCCTAGCTGGGCTCGGCGTACCAGCGGGAGATAGCCATGAAAAAGACAAATGTGATCTAGGATGTGTCAGGAGAGGCATTTACAGCAGAGGTAGGGAAGTATTGCTGGCATTATACAAGGCACTGGCGAGACCTTGCCTGGAATAGTGAGTACAAACCTGGTCACCCGTGTTCAAAAAACTTAATTGAAAATGGGACTGATAGGAAGAAAGGCCTACTGGGCAGACTGGAAAATCAAGGGGATGGAGAATGTGTCGTGTAAGAAAAGACTATATCCTTTTAATCTAGCAAAGTGGCAGACAAAAAGCAGATACGACTGTCATTTAAAAATGCTTCAAATGTCTGTTCATCAAGGATGAAAAGGTATCACAACTGAAAGATAATGCTAGCTCAAAAAACAAGTGAGGAAAACAGTGTGGCCTGGATTTAAAGAGGCTCCCGTCAGAGCAGGGAGGCCCTGGACCGGGTTACCAATCCAGAGACCACTGAGAAAAAAGCAGACTCCTTCTAAGATACATTTATGAAGAGGTGTGTGTCATAGCAGAGCATTGGTGTCCGCCCGTAGGTCTCTTCCTGTCCTTCCTACATACTTGACCTGCATGTATAAAGGATGTATAATGGTAACGGAAAGAAGGAATGTTTATTTTAAAAAGAAGTTTGGTGTGAGGGAGGGAGAAGAAAGTGGGTGAAGAGAGTGGGAGAGAAGGGCTGTCAAACAGAAAACACTCACTTGGAGTGTTTCTCTGCAGCTGAAAAATGAGCAGTTCTCCCTAGGTCTGTTTGTTATGACACTGCTTATCTGAAAACAATAGTTAAAAGGAAAGCTGCACATTATGCAAGCTCTAATGCAGCGTGTTCCAGCCTACTTGGACTCATTGGGTTTGTACTGCATCAGCTCAGACGGGTGATCTGGCTTCTTTAATAACTCAAAGTGTTTGGATTTTTTTGAACTTGGACATAGGGCAGATGCTGCTTCTCCACATCTGTCGCTGGTTGTGTCCGTAGCACTTGGATTTGTTTGGTGGAGTATCCCAGACTGCAGCTATGCAGACTGGTAGCTGTAAGCTGTTCAGAATAATAGCGAGAAAGTGATTTTGGCTGCACAGGAGGGAGACAAATGATTGCAGCTCGGCGTAGTCAGTTGTATTGGCTGCTACTGTGCACTGCTGTGAGAGATGTGGCTTGAGGACAAGGATTTCTGAGGATCCTTTCACTTACCGTGTCAGGAGGAGAAGGGAAAATGGTATTAAAAGCCATATTGTTCCATATGAAACACAGGCAGCATTCTCACACCAGTCTAGTTTTTACCAGCCTTGTCTTCTAGATCAGGCATTTCTTTTCTCAATGCCTAGCACAAGGAAGATTTCTGATCATGCCACAAGTATTTGTATAGTTCGGGCTGGGTGAGTCTGCAGCTGGAACAATGTGAAAATGCATGTACAGCTGTGGTGAATCACCGTGAGAGTTGTTTCACATCAACTAACCTAATTTCTTCTTTCTTTTTCCCTCCTCTTTTTTTTGCCTTTTCAAACATAGTATTTTCTGAAGCTGAGCATCAGCCCACAAGAGAAATCGGTGTCAGACATCCTGCATAGGTTTTCAAAGAATTTGTTTGATGTATCAATGTGCAGTGGTAAGAGAAAAAAAGAAAATTGTGAACTAAGTTTTGTGTCACCTTACACCAGTTTTAGTATGAAAAAAAAAAGTCTGATGGAATTGAAGGTAGGTACCTGGAACGGTACCCAACTGGAATGCAGCAGGTCGGAATGGGAACACCCAGAAGAAATTAAACAAGTGGATGGCTGAATTTTCTTATGTGGAACATAGTCATGAGGCTGACTATACCTGCCACATTAAAAAAAAAAAAACAACACAAGAAACCCAACAAATCAAAAGACAAGAACAACCATCTGTTTTCCTGCACCTTGAATATACATAATAGAGCAGAGGCACCTGTGCTTGGCTGCTCCTGTGTTAGCTTTTAATCACTCTGTTGCAATGGCTTGTGAGAGGAGACTGCTGGACACTTTTCTGGGGACCTAAAAGGATAACGTGGCTACTGCTGGCTATGTGGTAACATTTACTCCTGACATCATTTACAGCAGCTTTCCCTTAGGGAATTACCTAAAATAACTAGTAACGTTTATACAGCATCTTCATCCAAACCACAGGCACAGTCCAGGCAAAACTTTATTTATTACCGGATTCCAGCTGTTGCGGGACTGGTGGGAGGCAGCTACTTAGCAGAGGAAGCACACACACTTAAGGGGTAAGTAACTATATATTATTTTGAAAATATAGGATAGCTACTTCTTCTTGTTGGTAGGGACGTGTTTCGTGATGCATTTGGTCACATGAACAGGTTTTGATAATCCCTTGTGATTATCATCTGTTTCCCAATCCAGTTGTTCACACTGCAGCAGTAAGATTTCTTGAGAAAGAAGGGTGTGAAATGATCATAGGACATTTAAGTTTCTCTTATTATCTCTTGCTGTAACATTGACCCACCTTGGTGGCACTGAAATATGTGAGACTTGAGGACATGAGTCTTTTCTGCCTGGTGGTACTAGCTGTCTGGGTACAGAGGGACTTTGACTTCAGGAGCATTCTGTATGGCTTTCACCCTTACGCGATCTTGTAATCTCCTCCCAATGCATCTCACCTGCAGCTCTATGACTTCGAGCCTTAAGGGCATTCTCATGCCTGTGGTAATGGCAATGAGGCAAGGAAGTCTGCTTTTGTCCTAAAACATCTAAAACAATTGTGGCCTGGATTTGTTGTGAAATGGGAGCATGCTGACTCCTTACAAGGGCTTTTCTCTCAGCCACCACCTCGTTTGAGACATGCCCTTTCTCTGAGCTATAGTCTCAGTGAGTCTTTTGGGAAAGGGATTTTGTCTTCTATATCGTGTCCTGATAATCTTTTTCTATTAAAAAAAATAAAAAAAGGTTTAATGTAGACCCTTCAGCTTCTTGGGACAGATCTCTATTGTGTTCAACGAAAGCCTCTCAGCAGCTTGGCGATATCTGTGTTTGCTGTGCTTGCAGCTCAACAAAAACTAGAAATCTTTTCATTATTGTTTTTACTTTTTGTGAGGACTGGCATAATTGAATAACAGAGTGCAAGAGAGTTAATTCCTTAAAGAATGCTACTAAATTTGTTCAAAAGATACGGGATTGGAGGTAAAGGAAAATATTTCCTTTTTCTGCGTTTTGCCCCACATCTCTATGTGGCCCTAGCCCAGTGTTCGTTTGTGACAAATTCTTTAGGGAAAAAAAATGCATTCATATTCCAGATTAACTGTTCAAGCTACGCAGTCACAGTGTATATGCTGTATAGCCCTATTTATTAGCCCAACTTGAGAAAAAACTAAAGACCCCCAAACAAGAGAAAAGTAACTCATAGAAAGTGTTCTGTTTTTCATTTATGGAAAAGCTTGGATAATTAATACTAATTCACTTTTAAAATTGAAAGTTATATTTTATACAAATTTTCATCTGGAAGCTTTCTCATGACTCAGAGCTCAGTTTCTGCTGAAATGACAAGCTTTCTTACCCCATGAGGGCACCCTGGGCATGACCCTGGGTGAGATAGGCACTGGTGTTCAGTCTTCTGATCTGTGGACTCAGAGCAAGAGCTTGTGCTGTGGCTATTGCTGACGTCTCAGGCTATTGACCCTAGCCGTCAGATACACATCTGTGTACTCGAGGTTTTCTCCCCCCTTGTTTCCTAGGTTACGGCCTCTTTGGATGTGAGTGTTGTGTCCTCTTGTGTGTGTGCAGTGCCTGGACCTCTCTGTGATCTTCATGCTTTACCAGAACACAGATAAAGTTGTGTCCTGGTTGCTGGTTCTAGAGATCTAGACTGAATCATGGGCCGGAAGGTCCCTCTGAACTAGTTGCCAATTTTTGATCTGTTTTACAGTTGATTGTTGTAATAAGTATTCATATCGATTCGTTACGGTGGGTCTGGGACTCTTTTTTTGCTGTCTTGGGGGTTAGGAGACATAACATGAACTCCTGCAATCCTATTCCAGCCAAACTAGAAGATCTTAAAAGCATGTTTCATGTTGCTTTCTGTTACGTTACATATGCCAACAACTGTGACTTCAGTTGGATAGTGGAATATTAGACTCTGATGTAAATCATGCTTCTTTTTTCTGTAATGGCCTTGACGGATCAGTTATTCCACAGTGGCTCCTAATCAAATATCCTGATAATGTCTTCCACTGAAACCTGTGGAAATTTTTCTATGAAGCTATTTTAACTTGGCTTTTATGCCTTATTAAAATATAGTGGATAAATATGCTTCTTTATGAGACACTTCGATATCTATGGATTAGACGTGGGAAGTGTAACTATTATCTTTTACTTAGGGACTATTTAACATTATTTCTGTGAAAGATTACATAAAGGAGAGAAACATCTTTTTAACATACCTGCTTCATGAAATTTGAGATCAAAAGACAGGCTAGTGTGAAAACCTGACATGTCTTAGATATTCTAGAATCCAGAACTCTAGCATGTTGTGTCTCATTATGCAGAAACATGTATAAAATGAGGTACCTTCCTGAGGGATGTCGTAGTGTCTGTCAGTTGGTGTTTGCTGCACACTATGATGTTACTCTTGGAGGTACCAGCCTCTTAGGAGGACTTAATGTAACAGGGAGGTTTCTCAAGCAGACCAGAAACTTCAAATATTAAGTTTACTCTGAGTCTCTAAACATCCTTCTGATAAATAGATTATCACAGCTGGAGTCTCGTTTCTCCTTTTCTGAACCCAGATTCTGGATGGGTGAACTTTGACAAAATATTGCGTTGTAGTTTAAAGCCTTCTTGAGACATTGCTAGGTGAATAGAAGGCATAAAGCAAGTGTGTAACTGTGTGTCTTTGTTTCTTTCGAGTGCATCCTTGCTCATCAGTTATATCAACAGGTGGTGGTAGTTATGGAAGTCTGGTTGTTGTATGACATTCAGAGTCCTGTATATTTTCTGTTCTGTCAGTTAGGGTAAATGCGGCATTTTCTGTGAATGGAGACAGCTGAAGGTATTTCATGAGCTCTAGGAGTTGGAAGATGCTTCCATTACTTTACACCAGTATCTGTGCTTGCATTTCTATTCCAAGGTCTGCTTTATGTGAAACTGGTAAAAATATATTTGCTTTTATTACAGACATTGTTTATGTAAGGATTTGAGACAGAAATGGTGTCAGCAGGGTAAATATTGTGCGAAGTTAAAGGAAACACTGAGATTTTCTAGAAACAGTGTTTTTCAAGGTCTCCTGCTACTAAAGAGTTTTAAACAGCCTTTTAGTAACCATAGGAAAAATCTATGATTGTTTACATAAAAGCATTTCAAGCTCTTCCTCTGTTATAAATTATGTGTGGTGAGTAGGTACGTTAGTTAATGTTTGCAGCAAATCTCTTTATCATGGTAAGATAAAAGGAATATTTATAATTTCCTTAAAATGTATTTGGTTTTCAGTAGATAAAAGATTCTGAACTTATTCCTCTAAAGAGAACTATATTTCTTGCCGTTATTAAACACTATCAGCTGTATAAAAATGATTAGCCTATTTAAGTGTTTCACCTATCCCATAGTCCTTTCGGTTGCGTGCAGTAAGCTACAAAGGAGTGAGATATGTAAACCAAATATTTTACCTGGAACAAAAAAGAAGCTATCATTTTCATTTGGAGACACCACGTATAAAGTACAATTTCCATTGTTTGTTATGTATTTCTGATAGCTTATTTATGGCTGAGCTCTTTTCTTCCATAACTGAATTATCACAAGGTCTTACAAGCCATTATACTTCAAGAAGTTAGGGTAGAATATTATTTTCTGTATAAGCATCTGTAGAGTTTGATGGACATAGGTTTGAGCTTGTGCAGGATGGTCTATGGGTGGCCTAGGCATTGTCTGGAACATGTGTCTGATAACTGAAGAATCTGATGCTGCTTTGTTCTGAGAAGAAATAACAAAATCCTGAAAAAAATGTCATCTCATTTTAAAGATGCAATCAGTTTTAACCTGCCTCCCTCTTTGCTGCAGGCCATGTAATTTTTGTAGGCTACTGCTGGGAATGGTGTTTGCTGCTAGAAAGGAATGTTTTGTTCCACTTTGCTTTGCCTTATTTTCCACAGGACACCAGTTTCACTGAATAAAAACCCTTCATCAGTGCAAGCAGCTACCTGTAAAATAGAATGGTGGGTATAGCTGTGAAGATCCTCCCAAGGCACTGGTAAGACCTCTGTGTAGTCTGTCAGTCCTGACACTGCGTTGTCATTTATCCCAAGCAGAGTGGTTATGCTGCTGGATAGCAAAACAGGGTTGAAATTTGTTGTTGCTGCTTTTTGTTGCTGTATATTAAGAGGAGTGCTGTCCAAGTGACTGGCGATGTACTTACCACTGCTTGGCCCTCCTGCACCTTGCAGCTTTCAGAAAATCTGCTATTTGATACGGATATAATTGACACTAACAGTTCTCTACAAAATTCTTTTGAAATGAAAAATGAGCTAGATCTCTCAAATTGGGTTCGTTTACATAATACATAAAAGGTGACTATGTATAATAATGCAGTAGATGTGTTCACTCATTATGCTATAATTCATTTCATGTCCTATTGTGATGTGCCATTCTGTTTAATATCTGTAACTCCCTCAACTGAAGCACAAAAGTAGCAGAGCTGTAATACAACCATTCAGAGTGATAAAGGATAATATATTTTTCTTAAAGGGACAATCCTTTGATTTCATCTAGTCTCACTTGGGCAAATTACCTTTTACTTCGTGTGTTTTTGCTTAGGGAGAAAAACCTCAGGTCTGGGTCCAAGATTAGGGTATACAGTTAGACTTTGTAGTTGCACTTTTAAACAACTTTGCTCATATGGCTCTGCAACTAATACCTGGGGGATCAAAACGCCTTTTAAAAGTGCCTTCTTTGAATTCTGATATGAACTGTCAAAAAAAAACCAAAACTCACTACCCAACCTGTTTTCATCTTCACAGAACAAAAAATGGTAGAAAACTGACTCAAAGCTTTGGTTTATTTTATTTAGAAACAAGTCGAATGTAAAGTACAGCACAAGTGGGAAAGATGATGATAAAAACCCCTTTTTCTCTTGTAAACAATATGTTGCTGAAAGGAGTGCTCAAAAATATAATCCGTATGTTATGTAAATATGTATCTAGAAATGCAAAGATACAAATGTGGAGAGAATACCTGTACACAGAAAACTAGGTCTGCACTTTCCGGAAAATAGGTGAATATTTAATTGCAGTCAACAGGAAGGATAGATCATTGATGTTAAAAATAATTGTTATTGTAACTGGACCAGTTGTAAGGCCGCCAGTGATCTTGAAGATAGTTCGATCTCTATAACTACTTGCCATGAAATATAGAATACAAAAGAAGACTCACAGTTAAATAAGGAACTCTTTATTTAAGCCAAACAGGCTGGAATAGGATTATTCTGTTCGTCTTCTCTTCTTTTTCTAATGTCCAAAGAGAACTGTCAGGTGAACGTGGCTTTCAAGCTCCCTTTCTTTCTTAAACATTCATTTTTTAAAATAAATACTGCAGACAAGCTTAAGTGTGTAAAACTCCCATTTGGTCAGTTCCCTCTGCAGTATTGTAAACAGTCATTTTTTAATAGGCTATTTTAATGTATATTTTTTTGTGGTGATGGAAGCAGAGGACGAAAAAGAGGAATGTGAATAGCTCTTCTCTAACAGATTTCACACATGTGTTCTTTGCTTCAGCAGAAGAAGAATGGATGAATGCCACTTATCTGATCTTGTTGCCTGAGAATTCCTGCCAAAGGTCTTAAAGAGAGTAGTTTGAGGTTTTTCTCAGCATTCAGACATCTACTTATTGATTATGATATGGTGTTTTGTTGCATGCACTCACTAAGAAACTTAACCTGAAATGCTTTTAGGTCAAATCAAGTAATTCACAGAAACAACAGAAGATCAAGAACTAAGCCATGCAAAACCACACTTGTGATACAAGTGGCTGGAGCTTAACAGAATTGAAACTAGCTGCAACTACACTTGTTAACAAAAGGGTATTCATAAAATTTCTTGTTCTTTTCTTGTAATGGGACAACAGGCACCTAGTGATGGCTAGTGGTGTGTGATTAGATGAGCTTGAGTGGTTCTGGAGAAACGCTGAGCAATCTTTCCAAAATATGGAGATGTGCTTTAGAAGTCACACTGAAATCCTGGTAACCTATCTTCTCAAAATCACGAGACTTAAAAGCATATAAGATTCTTGCCAGATGCTACCAAGCTGTGGGTCCTGTGGTGCAGCAGTAACCTTTCCATGGGAAGAGCCATAAAGAAACGTGAAAGGTATTTTCTACTTCAAATTGCTCTTAACCACCAGGGAAAGAATATGTTTTCCCCAGCTCAACTCGCTGTCACCTAAGACTTTTTTCTGCATCAAAAAAAAAAAAAAAAAAGAAAATCCTGAAGTCTATTCCATACTAATCCACTGTGGGTGTGAAAATCACTCAGCGTTTTGATTTTCAGCCAGTAGTGCTGGCTGGGAGAGACTGTTAGGGCAAGCGCGATGTGAGAGCAGGAGGAGGCGTTCCACTGAGGAGACGGACTGGGTGAGTGGGTACCTGGCCCTGATGCCATTTGCTGCCACTTTCAAGGAGACCTTGAATTGCAGGAAGGCAATGGAGAAGGAGGATCATCTTGCAGCACTTCCAAAGCTTCTAAAGCTACTGCTGACAGGTGTGTAAAATTTAGAGCAATGTATTACAGCATCTCATTCCTAATTTAGAGCTAAAGCGTGTTTCCAAGAATGCGCTGACTGTTGCAGAAACCACCAGTACAGCGCTGAGAAAGCTCCTCTCGGTGAAAGCAACCACGTTAGAGAATAGCTCCTGCTATGGGCTTAAAATCATTGCTGGCTGCCTGCCAAGGGACAAATGTTTTTGGCAGCTCAGGAGAAGGATCCACAAAAGAAAGCAAGTCTGTTACCACAAGAAAGACTAACACTTGCCTCTGGAAATATATCCTGGTTTGTGGTAAATTAAATACAGTGACTGAATCCTTTTAGTGTTTTGGTTTATTTTATTTCAGTTTATTTGCATGGATTATATTAACAACATTTCCAAGTGTAAAAACTTTATTCTTGCTAGTATGAAATAATGAGATTCTTCAGACTTACTGTAGGTCATGCACTATTTTATGCCACTCATATTGTGTAAAAATATTTGCAATATACTCTGGAAGTGAAATAAAGAAAATAGTCCTGTATCTGAGCTCGGATTCTTACTAGTCCTACAACAAGTATTAATCACTTGTAAGACATAAAAAATATGACTCACTGTAAGATTTAATTAGAAGAAAGCAATTAGAGGGGATGCTTTCAAAGCACCTGACCACCTCAGTCCCCTGATCTTACAATGGAAAAATTTGGCAGCTACAGTACCTTAGTAGCTTGTGCTTTAAGACTCTCTCCCTCACTCCTTTTCCAATACCAGTATAAAATTCAAAAGGGTGAATAGCTTCACTTGAGCCAAACCTTTTGGACTTTAGAAATCTGAAACAACCTAAGCTGGAGGGACTTCCAGTATGCCTTAGGTGCTGGCTTTACTCAGGGCAATAGATTACTGAGTATGGCTGGGTTTTGGTTTGGGGGTTTGTGGTTTTTTTTCAGAGCTGTATACTGTAACGCTCTATTACGTTGTTGAAGTTGCAGTCTGGAAGAGAATTATTGGACATTTGAGTAACGTTGACAGGCACTGACTTTGCTTTCCTTGGAAAGCTGAACTGCATCAGGCCAGTTGTGTATTCTGAAACCAAGCTTTCATTAAAAGTTACTAAGTGTCTTTAAATGATTAACAGGGCTTTAAAGCAGGATGCATTAGAGATATAGGTTGTATGCAGATTAATACAGCGATGTGCAGTTCTTTGTGGCAGTGATATTCCTTCTGACTGCTATTTCAAAGGAATAGATTACATAGCATGGACTTCTCACACCACAGAAGGGTTAGTGCACTTTGGGGGCATCTCATGCCAGGCATGTACCCAGTCTGCAGTAATTACCTAAAAGATTTTAGGTGGGTTTTTGTGTTTTTAGGTGTCAGTTTTAACTGATCAAGTGTTTTATTATGATTTGTTATTTGATTATGCTTTTCAGCCTTTCTGATGGCTATTGTTTGCATTTGGTTATTGGCGAAAGTCAGAGAATCACAGAATCACAGAATGCTAAGGATTAGAAGGAACCTCTGGAGATCATCTAGGCCAAGACCCCTGCAAAAGCAGGGTCACCTAAAGCAGGCTGCACAGAACCACGTCCAGCAGCATTTTGAATATCTCCTGAGAAGGAGAGCCCACAGCCCCTCTGGGCAGCCTGTTCCAGTGCTCTGTAACCCTCAGAGTGAAGAAGTTCTTCCTCAAGTTCAGATGGAACTTCAGTGCTTCAGTTTGTGCCCATTGCCCCTTGTCCTGTCACTGGGCACCACTGAAAAGAGTCTGGCCTCATCGTCTTGGCCCTTACCATTATGATATTTATAAGCATTCGTAAGATCCCCTCTCAGCCTTCTCTTCTTCAGGCTAAACAAGCCCAGCTCCCTCAGCCTTTCCTCATAGGAGAGATGCTTCAGTCCCCTGATCATCTTTGTAGCCCTCCGCTGGACTCTCTCCAGTAGCTCCTCATCTTTCTTGAACTGGGGAGCCCAGTCTAGAAATTGAGTAGAAAATACCGGATGCTCTTTGGTTTGTAAATGATCGTTTAACTACAAGCCCCCTCCCTGGCAGCGTTCGAGGCCAGGCTGGACGGAGCGCTGAGCACCCCGGTCTGGTGGAAG
>Ga0181612_146208_pt1 | contig 12314 bp, 4 predicted proteins | sample HoacroProtozoa21_FD_119630 | JGI IMG/M metagenome (GOLD analysis project Ga0181612, IMG submission 119630) | Hoatzin crop microbial communities from Cojedes, Venezuel. Combined Assembly of Gp0051906, Gp0051904, Gp0051908 | reverse complement strand
GTAGGCATGTTGATGTTGGGGTGACGGTTGGACTTGATGATCTTAGAGGTCTTTTCCAACCTTAATGATTCTATGATTCTAAGTAATCTGAAATTTGCGGACAATCAAAGGCTGGAAGAACAGAGGTAACAACAGTGCTCTTGTACATTTAGTTGGTGGAAGAAGTAGAACTGAATAGTGCTATGCTTTAAGGCATGTGCCTATTTATCTGGGTCCTGATGAAACATCAGGGAGGAACTTTGGGTTAGAACAATAGGCTAGAACTTCAACAGCTTTTCAGTCTGCAGTAGGTGCAGGAACAAATTTCATCATTTTACTCTCTAGCATGTTACATAGGATACCTTTTACTTTTGTCAGCTGCTTATAGTATAATCAGTCCACCTAAGGATTGTCTTTTAGTATGTGTAACATCTCACAAGATGAAGCTTCCCTCTTTCCCCCAGTTATGGTTGTATCCCCTAGTGTTTACATCAAGGCTAGCAATACAATCTAGATTAAACTGGAAATGAGAAAATAGTCTTGAAAAGATGCAAGTCTATCATTCCAAGTTATAAACAATCTCTAATTAAGGGAAACATTCCCTTATCAGTAAATTACTGCGTGTTATCTTAAAATTGCATTTCCTACACTTTTCAGAAGCATTTGCTACTTGTCACCACCATCTATGGTAACAGACCACTGATCTAATTCAGCATGACAATACACTTCTTTCACTGTAAATACACTAAGTAAACCTCTGCATTTTCATTATGCAGGTAAGTAACTATCTGGGTTGTTTTTTTTTTACAGATAAGTTCATTGCAGTTCATTTACCTTAAGCAGCACACTAATTTTAAAGTGACAGGAAAGGATTGTACTCCCTTGGCACGAGAAGTACATGGTACCAGCCTTGTTCCTGCTCTGCAGAGTCTTGCTGACTGATAAGCATTAGGTGACTTCAGCAAGTCTCAGAGGTTTTACTGAATTTCAACTATATTCATATTTCCTTGGCTAAGGAATTAGCTCATTCTCTGGAGTTTTCCAATTTTAGATGGCTCTGAAACACTTCTAAAATATTCTCCAAGAGAAGCAGGGTTGTCACTTAGAGGAAAGTTTCAAGGTGCATGGAGCACTACTGATTTGAGGAACATCTGGATCTCCGTGTAGCAAACAGCATGCCATGGTAGTGCAAACATTTCGTGTTGGAATAATGCTTAGCTAACTTCATTCTGCTAAGGTAAGGAGTTGCAGTAACCTCAAACACCACCTTGAATGTTTTTCTGCCATAGCAGTATCTGTCTTTCCAACAAATCGAGCAAATCTTTATAGGATGCCATCTGCACACCTGTAACAGGCTAGAAGCAGCTTTGCACATAAGAAGTCACATAACTGAGAAACGCAAGTGTGAGGTCATCTCAAAGACTTTCAGCATTTTCTGTTGCTAACTAAAAGAAGTCTCTTCTGATGAAATCATTGAATCCTAGGGGCAGTTTCTTATGACATCCAAGGTCTCTCAGTCAACAATCAGGTCTAAGAATTCCAGTTTTCACATGTAATCTACGGAGGTTATCCAAATTGTACTTGTATACACACATGTGCAGGCACACACACAAACTTTGAGCATTTGGGTGTATGAACTCAGATTTAGAGTTCTCTTTAAAAAACGAATGACAAACAGGTTCACCTTTTGGTTATTTAGACCTCTGGACTGTCCAAAATCTTTGGTCCTCCTAGGGAAGAGTGAAGCAATTCCTCAGACTTAGTCCACAAAAACAATTTAAAATTGCAGCCAAAACATGGAATGAAATAAAACCACATAAAAGAGCAATTAGAAGTATGTTAATTTATTTAAAAACACACACCATGCCTCTGCTTCCTTTCTTTGGGGATCAGAAGCAGAAGTACCAAAATGGAGTGAGAGGCACTTCTTTCACTATTCCTTTCCTGGCTGAAAGCAGGAAACACTTGAAATCTCACAGGAAAGACCTTTTCCAACAGCAGACCTTTAGGTATGCTTCAAGTAAGTGGAGAGTTTTGGATAATTATCTGTCCCTTGGCCAGATTTCCCTAGCTATTCACTGAGCTACACTATTTCTCTCTGATCACTGAAGAATAAATACAGTTTAATTTGGCTAGGTGAGCGTATCTTCCATTTTCTCTAAACCTCTCAGAAATCAGCATATTCAGAAATGCTTAAGAAACTGAGGAGCCTGAGGCTCCTGAAAATGGGACCTAGGTGTTTGATAACGGATTTTTTTTTTTTCATGAAAAGCCTAGGCACGCAAAGATTAGCTTTTAGAGATTTTTAGCTCTTCTGTATGCAGATCACTATGCCTAGTTTGGTTTTCAGAAAATAGCTAGGGAACTAAACTCCTTCAGAAATATTTTTCTTACTGGCTAATTTGTTCTGAAGTCATAAGGAAACCTTCTGGAAAGTTATTTATATCAATAGTTATCACACCACTGAAGTCATCCAATCTAATCACCCCCAGAGAGTTGCAACAATGGGAATTATAAATAGCAAAAATATCCTGGATATCTCCTTCACTGTTTTAAAAACACTGGTCATACAGACTAGCAACTAAGAAGAAATCTCAGGACATGATCTCTCCATTTGAATGTCAGAATACATGCACATTTGTCATTGCCAAGTGGTGCTCCTAAGGGCCAGATGCTTTTTTTCTGAGCAAAAACCATTGACTACAAAAGACAAAGGGGTCATGACAGTCCATATATTCTCTGCCTGGCTCCTGGTTTCTCTCATCGTCGTATACACAGGAGCAGCTGAAGGGATAATTGTAACTGCGCTGATAGATGGACTGGAAACACAATAGATGAGACAAGCTAACAGAAAGCGCTATCCAAGCTTCTGAATAAAAGGAAGATTGCATTCAAGTAGTTGTTTGTTCTGAGTCCTTTTGTAGATGAGTTAAACTTTGCCATCATCTTAGTTGCAACTTAAATGTGTCCAGAAGAGAGCAACCTCAACCAGGTCTCTAGGTTTGTTTTATAACCTAATTCCCCACAGAGTTCATATTCAAAGTGGCTTCGATAGCAGAATATGCATTATTTCAATAGTATATAAGCAGGTTTTTAATGCTTTGGTGAAATTACAAACTTGCCTTCCCTGACAAGTGCTGCCTGAGTAAAGCCGGGGTGTCTTAGCCCCTTCTCACTGTTTAGGTTTTGCGGTCTTCAGCAGTTCCTCCAAAGCCAGCTAAAAGCAACCAAAGATCTCCCTACATGTAGTTCCTCAGCCAACCATATTATAAAATATTTCTAATGCCAACAAAAATAGGAGTGGTTAGTCAGATGACATCAAGGTAGACCTAACTCCATAATGTTGTAAAACATAATTACCAACATCACTTCTGAGATTATGAACAAAGTCATTTTACAGGAAACCAAGAAAGCATGCAACACCACCTAGACTGCCAGAAAATATTTTACAGCAATTGCAAAACATGACCACTGTTCTGTAATGGATGGAGGGGTTTTTTTTGTTGAAACAGAAGGAGGAAATTTTGAATAGTTTAATAACTGCTAAACTGGCTACATGCTGAGAAGCATCTTGGAAAAAGTTAAACAAAATTAACAGCTTTAAAAGTGTTTACTACACTCCCCAGCATTTCCTTTCTGTATCTTTAAAAAAATACATAGTCTACAGACATTTTTTCCTGTCTTCCAGTAGCATCCAGGTAGCAAGTAAATAAATGCTACACATACTATATTCAATTCCACCACTGGAACCCACTTACAAAGTCCTATATCATGCAGTTCTGTTCAAGGATCTTGTCTGTCTACCAAGGTATCTTTTGTTAGAAAGAGAATGGGCATATCTTGACCCTTGCCTTTAGTCTTTATGTGACTTTGAAAAGGTGAGCTGACAGTTCAGTCTAATTATTTCATTACGTGCTTCAGTTTTCAGATATGTCAAACTTCAACTGGTCTTGTTCTTGGACTCCAGTTTTTTTTTTTAAAGTTTTATAGAAAATGGTTCAGCCATTTTTTGAACAAACTTAGTGAAGGATAGTTTTACCAACGTTCATGTTTCTCATCTGTTTTCTGAAGAGCCGTAATGATTTACAACAGGAGCTTGAAATCTGGCAGTGAACAACCCTCAAGTTAGAATGGTATCTTTTTTGTGCCCAGGAAAATCCATTCTTAAACAGCTGGGTTAAGAGTTATAGAAAAATCCCAGTTGGTATATACAAAACAGGAACTGTTACATTTTGATTTTCTGAATGTTTCATCAGGAACGTGCAAGTCCTGAAGCCTGCCAAACCTCTTGTCCTGAGCAGGTACTACACATCTCAAGGTACAGCTCAGGACAGCTTTATCCTGAACAGAGTTCTGTTGTTTTCTTACAGCAAAACCATGACAGCAACAGAAAAAAGTATAGTAGAAAAGTTAACAAGAAAGAAAAAGCTAATTAGAAATCCGTTGGCGATTAAGCAGTCTTCATGCTATTTATACACTGTAAGACAGCATTAGAGCCTTTTAAGCTCAGCCTGTATAATAGTTTCTTAGAATTTAAGGGCTTGTTCTTCAGTTTTTGTAACTCAGCTCTATTAATATCAGTGGAGTTACATTAGTTTGCCCTGACTAATAGCCTTCAGTTAAGCATCCAAGCAAATAAAATCACTTTGGCTGTGTTTTCAAGTCATTCCCAAATATCATCCAAAAGGTTCCTTCAGTGCAAAAAAACCCGACCCCAAGCACAGCACCCTGATGTAGGGCACAGCCCTGAACTGGCTGCACATTCCAAATTGTGGGTCAATAGGAGTTTCACAAGGGTACCCTAGGTCGCTGCTTCCTCACAGTGACTTCAGAGGGAGGGGAAAAGAGGGTTTGAAAAACATTCCAGATTTCAGCAGAGTTTTTCTAGCTGTGCAGACACACTGAAATGTCCAGAGGGACAGCCTTAGCAAGCCTGTGACCTGTGACAAACTGGACCATGGCATTTCAGAAGGGATTTGGTTGCGATTGCTAAACGCGTGCCAAAAAGAACCACTTCTTGGATTTTTTTCTATCAAGTAACTCTATATTTGGACTGGAAACAGCCTGTGGATGAGCAGGAATAACCATTAGAAGGCAAGTGAAAAGTTTCAAGGAGATACTACAGTCAACGAAGAAACAACTTGAACGTATCTGGGCAAGTTTCCATACGACTCAAGCAACACTTTTTCCCATGACATCAGATTCAAAACAAACAATATGTTATAGTCCATAAGTCGATTAAAGAAAACCCAAGCAGTGCAGAGGCATGCACCAGCCTGTCGAACACCGACTGAAGAAAATCTGGATTGCTTGCAAGCCATGGAAGTTAATCAAACAAATAAAAAGCCCCAAGTTTTCAGGATAAGGAGCCTGGGTAAGACTTCTCAGCAAGATGAGGTTGTGAATACTGAGGTAAGACTGAAAGCAAACTGCCTAGATAGAAGTTATACAGTCTAACTAGTTGACAAGTACAATAAGTGAACAGAGCTTTGAATATACAGCAGTCATAATGCTCGGAAAACTGTAAAGTTGGTTGCGGATAATGTGCATAGAGAACCTGAAGTTCTCTACCTACCTGAAGTCATATGGATTTGCATGAGAAATCTGGACTGCAGAATGGTTTGCAGTCAGAGTTCAGAAGATCTTTTGGCAGATTAAACATGTTCCCAGTAAGATGATGCTGAGGATAAACATGCAAGAGAAATATATAAAAGCTGTTTTCACAAGAATAACACTGCTTTCTTAGAACTGACAGTATTTTAAGAGAAGAAAGCTAGAATGCAGTACTCGCAAGATGCCAACACAATCTATCAAGAACAGTTAGTAAATCACACCATTTAGCAACTTAAAATGGCATGGTACATTTTAAAATGCAAAACAAAATAAAAACTATATTCTACAGGAGAAAATACTTGCTAAGCATAGCGTATTGATGCTGTTTACAAAAGAATTGGGTAAAAATTGGTAAAAGAACTGCACTCTTACTTTAACATGGCCTAATAACAGTGATGCTTGCTGCATACAGCTGAATTCACTGAGATATTTTATAAGACTTTGAATTATCTGATCAGTTGATCCTGTGTAATAAGAAACAGGAGACCACCATTGTTCTTTCTCCCAGAATATAAGAAGTCAAAAGTAGGAAGGAGCTGTGTCAAATTAGAGATTTGACCAGGAGGATAAAGTAGGCAGGTTGCTATATTTCAGTTGTGTTTTAACAATAATAGCCACAGCAAATAATGTAATAGTGTTATATTGTTGTCACTGTAAGTGTAAAGTGGAAGAACGGAGGCTTATAGAGGAATTAAGGGAAAATAACATTTGTTTTGTTTGTACAGTACTGAACACATTCACTAGAAACAAATAATACTTTGTTCTCTAGCCATACTTCTGAAAACTCAATGAACTTTTTTTTCCTGTTTTAAATGACGGATATATTTAAAGTTGGGGTTTTCTAGTTTTGTACATCCATCTTCATTCCCTTACACTATTTCCAAATGCTTCAAATCCAGGAACTTTTGTTAGTGTCAAACTACATAATGAAAGCCTCAGCTAAGAAATTATCTGTGTAAACAAATTTGGCAACCATAATTCTTTGCCATTCAAATTGGCTCTCTCCAGCCATTTCCTTCAAGATAGATTCTTATGTATAGAGATATTTAGGTAACAGCAGAAAATTAATCCCAGGTATTGTCAAGAAGAGGCATAGAAATGTGCTGCTTCCAAGTAACAGCAATCTTCCCAGGACAGCCACAACAACAAGCTGTTATCTGCCAAGAAAATCCTTAGTATTAATGATTACCTTCCACATCTCTGTACTTTATTGTGCATGTCTTAAAAGTTGAATATTACTGCAAATTGAGGTGCGTTAACATCTGTGTATTGCTCTTGCACTCATCTTCAATTCCTAATTCCCAAGAGAAAACTTCACAGCTTTTTTCATATCTCTCCCAGTTCTGCTTTGCAGGAAGTATTGGTGATACATTGGCCAAATTTGTTGCATAAAGATCAAAATGGTTTTGAGGAGGAAGAATCTCACATCTTTATAAGGTTAGTTGGCTTAAGTATGGTCTCTAGGTCCAGTCTGAAACCACAGGTACGGTCTCTAGGTCCAATCTGAAACCACAGGTATAGAAATTAAGTACCTGTCATCATTCCATACTCACATGGAAGTTACACAGGGTATAGTGCATATGAACCCTTTACGACTCTAAATAAACAAAAAAGTAGTGACACGGGGTGTTTAACAACTTACCTTAAGATACAGTTAACAGTAACTTGGCTTTTACGCATCAGTGTAAAAGTCTATCCTGCAGGTTCAAAAAATTCTAGAAGAAAAAATGTAGAAGAAAAAAGTAGTCTAGTACCCTTAACTAATCCTTATTAAGTCATTAATGATAAGCTAAGGAAAGCAAATATGGGTAAGTCTGACAATTATCAGGCTCGTTAGGTTAATCTTTCAGCCCTTCCTCTTGATTTTAAGTTGAGGCTGTACATTCCCTGCAGCATGCAGAAGGGAGTGCAGCAAGGTACAACTGGGCAGAAACATTCTGAACCTGATAACAGGCACTTGTGTCTACGACTAAGTTATTTATGTTTTCCAACAGTGTTACACCTCTGGTCTTCTATGCCTTATTCCTAACATAGAGGCAAAGGATACATGGGCACAGGCATAGTGCAGTAAAAGATTGCTACTCACTGCATTGCATTGCAGTGAGTAGCGCTGTATCCTTCCTTTCTATCCATTCCATAGAAAAAAACTACCTTTACAGAATAATACATAATTAAATAACTAGGATCTTGATTAGGGTCACTATAAAGCACTGATGTTCCTATTGCAAACACTTTGTAGGAGCTTTTTCTATGTTTATGTTTCAAACTCAGACAAGTAACATTTTCTTATTTAAGAGTGAATTTTTTAAATCGTAGCAGAAGCTTTTTTCATTATTAATTTAATATGAAAAAGTCAAGGAAGCACAAATTACCCCACTACCTGTTTCATTGGATGCATGTAAGACAACATCTCTGCAACTTTATTTTGCTTTTAATAGTCATGCCACCAGCAACTACAAACACTTCAGCTATGCAGATCATAGTTTCCACGTTTTACCTAACTGTTCTGTGAAACTTACTTTAGTGTAACATGCCAGCGTATTTTTTTTAATAGAAAACCCAGATATTTTCACATTTAGTCTCCTAGTATATTCTATACACATAATTACTTTTAAGATAAATATTTATTTTAGAATATGAAAAGCAGTTGAATGGCATAGTAGACTATCGTGCTGGGCAAAAAATGTTCTGCTGTCGAACATGTCTTTTCATAAAATCTTGAAAACTGTTAACTGCTACATCTTAGTTTTCATGTGCCTCAGCAGTTCTTCATTCTGGCTGGAAGTGTAAACTGTGAAGTGACTGTTCTTGCAATATTCAGAGTCTGGCCACAGCCAAGAAGTCCTGGAATTGTAATAGTGTGTTCTTTGGGGTATATTCAATGTTAAACTAAATCTCCAAATGTTTCTTGGCTCACCCGCCATTAACTGGACCTTAAATTTACCATTTGTATTCAATGGCAGGGGGCTAGTCCAGCCGCCTGTTTTGACAAATGTTTTGCATTGCCTCTGCATAGCTAACAGAACATGAGGTGTATTAGGAGAAGGTTAAGTTCTCTTTCCACCACCAAGAATTCCTTGAGTCCTCAGAAATCTCATCAGAACATAGCTAAGCAGCTAATTGTAAATCTGTTTGTAAAGGATTGCAGTTTATCATGAGCTGCAAGTCTTAAAATCTTCCTAGATCCTTGTCACTTGTTCTGAGCATCTGCCTACACTTCATTCCTTTAGGTCAAAAGTCTTTACTGAGTGGAAAATCATAGCTGTACCCACTCTACAAAAAAGAAAGCCAGTATCATGTCTACTTTTGTTATCTGCACTTTGTTATAAATACAGAGCATAAACCAGTTATAACTGTGGATATTAAACAGCAGTTGTGAAAAGTCAGATTTTTTTTATTAAAACCAGCAATCCATAAACAGACTTTGAGGAACAGGACTTTATCTTTCTTCTGTTTAGAGTCATTAGTTTCAGGTGCAGTTTTAATAGCTTTGGCACAATAGTAGGAAAATATGACATCTCTGAACTCTAATATTCACTGCTAATAAGCTCCTATTTAGCCTGCAAGAGATTTTCGTAATGAAATGTATTTTTAATAGCAGTTGCATAGCAGAAAAGCATTAAAACCACTTGTTTCTTAAAAGCTAAGCATACACAGAAGCTTCATTTCAGTGTAACTTCACAGAATGGCTGAAGTTGGAAGTAACCTCAGAAGTCACCTAGTCCAACCTCCCTGGCTCAAGTAGAGCTACCTAAAGCCAGTTGCCCAGGACCACATCAAATGGCTCTTGAATACCTCCAAGGACGGAGACTCCACATCCTCCCTGTGGAACCTATGCCAGTCTACTGTGAGGTTACCCTCACAGTAGAAAAAAAGTGTTTCCTAATGCCCAGAGGGAACCTCCTGTGTTTCAGTTTGTGCCCATTGCCTCTGGTCCTGGCACTGGGCACCAAGGAAAAGATCCTGGCTCTATCCCCTCTGCAGTCTCCCTGCAGGTATTTGTGCACATTGATGAGATCCCCTGCAACCTTCTCTTCTCCAGCCTGAACAGTCCCAGCTCTCTCAGCCTTTTCTTATAAGAAAGACCCTTAATCACCTTAGTGGTCCTTCACTGGACTCTTCCTTCACAGCTCCATGTCTCTGTTGCACTGGGGAGCCCAGAACTGGACCCCACACTCCAGGTGTGGCCTCACCAGTGCTGAGCAGAGGGGAAGGATCTCTTCCCTCAACCTGCTGGCAACGATCCTCCTAATGCAGCTCAGGATACCATTCCGCTTAATCAGAAGGGCACACTGCTGCCTCATGCTCAACCTGGTGCCCACCAGGACCCCTCCCCCCTCAGGGTCCTATCTGCTTTCCGCTGGTCTAGCCCTAGCATGTCCTGGTGCCTGGGATTGTTCCACCCCAGGTGCAGCACTTTGCATTTCCCTTTCTAGAGGTTGCTGTTGGCCCATTTCTCCAGCCCGTAAACGCTTTCTAAAACAATGTCCAACGCTATCGCTCCTCAGCGGAAAAGCTAGCAAAATCAGTTACATTAAATGTATCTTTCCAGTGAAGCCAGCCTGTGGCTTGGAAACCTAGGTATCTGCTGCATTTTCTCCTCTTTGAGGTCAAAACCTAATTCCAGCTCAGTTGTTAGATCTACAACAGGCAGGTCTGCAGAGACCTCAGCACCTCAAGACAATAGTAGATCAGCATTAAAAGATGGAATTATACAGTGTGTTACTTGCTCAGGAACAGAGCTAATTACTTGCAAGACACAGGAATAAAATTGTTTTATTTCCCATTCCTTTTCCATGTAAAATTAGTCATTTATATTGTAATGATCTGGTCTCCTCTCTTCTAAGCAGTAACCAGAAGTGAATTATTTCCATAGGCATGCACTGCAAGGTAGCACACACCAGCTTCTTGGGCAGGTGCCCCACTAGTATCTCTTTTGGAAGCACAGGGTCAAACTTATCCCCACGCAGATTTGAAATGAGACAAATTTATTCCCGACTGACAGGGATCATGAAGATTTCCTGCCTTTCTTTACAGTATGGAGCATGCCTATGTCCTGAGATTACCAAAAACCCAGTTGTTTAAGCAAACCTGGTCTCTTAATTTGAATGGCAATATTAACCTCAGTGTCTTAAAGTGCGATTTTATTCTCCAAAATAAGCATGTACATTTGGTGCTTTAGGGATGCCTTATGTGTTTGTCAGATAGATTTAAATTGCAACTTGAAAGGTATTTCTTTATTTCAGCCCAGCAAGATTCTAGCCTGGACTCTGAAGATCAAGCTTGATCCAATCTGGCTGATACACTGTCACCAGTAATAAGAATTCAGTGGCATGTAGACTTGTAATGCCTCAGGGAGATGTAGTGGGTTAGAATTTAGTGCGAATACAACTTACCTTCTTGTTTCCTTGCTTTGCAGGGCTAGTAGAACAAAAAAATGTTTGTATTTATCACTAAACAGATATGATGATGCACATGTAAGTAGGCAGCTCTGTCAGGTAAGAAAAAATAATTTATATTGTCATTTATCAGAGGAAAAAAAAACAGTGTTGAGTAGTCCCAGACTTAGTCTGCGTCTGTGAACCATTAGAGATAGGGGCCAGACACAGCAGGAACAACACTAAGTCCTTGCTCTTTCTTCATGCACAGGCACGAGATGCACACAGGAAAGAGCACATATCTACAGACTAGCACTACTTACTGCCTAGATACCACACTGCATCACTGTCCCATTGCTATGTCTGGTGTTCGTTGCATAGAGAAATACAAAGAGTGGGGAATATCAAAGGAAGTACTGCCCTCTTACACATCCTAGAAACTTCTCCCCAGAATTAGTTTAGGTAGCAGTGGTAGGTACTGCCATCAGTATTAGGAACAGCAGTCCCAGACACTGCAAGCAGTAGTTGCTTCAATTGCTCCTGCAGCTCAGTCTCTCCCTAGTCCCTCTTCTCCCACACACTGCCTACTCACACCCAAACACAAGTTGTGTCCTCCAACTTTACTCATCAGGCCAAGACAGCACATCCATTACTCACTCTGCCATGGCCCTACCTTGTAAGCCAAGGCCGGGTGCTACCAGCACCAGTGGCAGAGCCGTGAGGAAGGCTGCTGAGCTCTTCCCCCTGCGAGGTCGATGGGTGCACTGAGAGTCTCTATACAAGCCACTACTTCCAAACAGTGGTTGCTCACCTGAAGTCATTTAGCCTGCAGCTCATGTAGACAATTTCAGAGGCCAGTTTGAGAGCTGGCATCATTGCATATAACTTAGAAATGGCTGTATGGCAGCAGCAGTAAATAGTTTAAGCCAACAAGGCAGACATCCTGCTGGGGGTCTGTTATATACCACCCGAACTGGATGAAGAGACAGATGAAGTTTTCTACAAGCATCTGGCAGAAGTCTCACATTCGCTAGCCCTTATTCTTGTGGGGGACTTCAATTTACCAAATGTCTGCTGGAAAGACAACACAGCAGAGAGGAAACAGTCTAGGAGGTTCTTGGAGTGTGTGAAAGATAATTTCCTGATACACTTGGTAAGTGAACCTACCTAGGGAGGTGCCTTGCTAGACCTGCTGTTTGCAAATAGAAAAGGACTGGTGGGAGATGTGGTGGTCAGAGGCTGTCTTGGGCTTAGTGACCATAAAATAAGAGAGTTCTCAATTCTTGGTGAAGTGAAGAGGGGGACAGCAAAACCACCACCATGGACTTCCAGATGGAAGACTTC
>Ga0181612_168664_pt1 | contig 12318 bp, 9 predicted proteins | sample HoacroProtozoa21_FD_119630 | JGI IMG/M metagenome (GOLD analysis project Ga0181612, IMG submission 119630) | Hoatzin crop microbial communities from Cojedes, Venezuel. Combined Assembly of Gp0051906, Gp0051904, Gp0051908 | reverse complement strand
TGGCGAGCGGAGCGATCGCGTCGCCCCACCGCCTCGCGCCCGGCCGCTTGCGACGCAGGGGACACGCTGCCGGCAGCGGTGCCACGGCCTCGTACAGCACATTACCTACCACTTCTAAAGGTAGCTGCGAGCAAAGAATCCGAGCTATTTTGGCGTCTTCTGAAGTATCACTACACGGGTTAAGATCCTGTCAAGACCCGGGGTGCGTGTTTAGAGGCAGTGGACCGAAAGACGACCGTTATCGGCTGCATCCATAACCGCTCTCCGCGGCAGCACGCCGGACTCGGCGTCCAGGCAACCGCTTCTCCTCCGACACACTCCTGCTCTCGGAGCCTGCAGTCGGATTCTGTAAATGCTCACGTAGGTGCAGAAATCTATTCTTGCAGTGGACTCTGCTGGACTTCCACCCAAAGGGCTTCAGAAACCTCTGGCCTACACATCCAACTCACAACCCAACCAGAACTATTTCTAGCAATCTAAGCTATGTGCAAATTGTGCTATCCAGGTAAAAGCCCACTTCAAAATATACGTATTTTATTTCCTAAGGACAAAAGAATCCCTTCCTTGTGGTTTGAGAAGATCCACCCGATTCCTAACTTCTACAAACAGTATAATATTACTATGTGTTCAGTTCCGGGGCTGGTTGGAGGGGAGGAGATAACAAGAAAAAAATAACTATCTGTGCACACTCAATTTAGTGTATCTGATTTTACATAAAATTAGCATCATCTTTGTATCTGACTCTTCTGCATTTGTTAAGTCACACAGCTGCTTGAGCAATTAACAAAAATTGAGTCTTTCCAATAGCTAGACCTCGTATTTAGGTTAGCTACAACAGCCAAATGCACTACATAACCGAACTCCGTCCTTTCTTCTCAACCGACCTCAGGCATTACCAGGCCAGGAACTGTCTGTGTTCATCTCCATGAAAGGACCGAGGGACACTGACTGGCTGCCCAGTTCCGTCTACAGATTCCTTCTTACTCCTGGTAGCACAACAAGAACAAATCAATCCCTGAAACCTCTTCTAGAGCTCCATCTAAGTTTTAAATGGCAAAAAACACTTTGGGTGAAAAAAAAAAGAAATAAAAACTTTTATTTGAGTAGATCTCCATTTACCCTCTTCTTGAGTCACATACAGGAGAATTTCAAAATGCATGTTGGGTTTGCTTTTTTTTTTTTAACCTAAAAGTTTGTTTGTCTTGAAGTACTTCAGGACTGTGTGTCCTTGCCCTCAGCAGCTGAGGTCCACAGAGCAATCTACGCCGGGATCCCTGGCGTTCAGCAGGTCCAAGCACTCCCACTCAAAGCAACACCCACTTAGTTCAGGTCACTAGGGCTTTACTCTTCATAATTCTGATCCTCCTGTAACATGTTTACGAGAACCTGCACAGAGCAAGTGCAGTTACCTGGTGACTCAGCTTCTTCCTTTTCCTCCAAAGCTGAAAACAAAGCTTCGAACCATGTCTGAATCTGCAACAAAACAACTGAAAAGGCACTAAAGCAGACAGAGCCATGGGCTTTCTCAGGCACCTGCCATTCCCCCTTATTTTTTTAGGGATCAAGTCAATAAGAAACACGTACCAAGGCCAAACCTATACAGCTGAAAGAAACATAAACGCTCTCACAAATGCACCGAAGCAACAGCACGAGAACAGCCCGCAATGTGCCTGAGTTGCCAAGTGCATTAGCCCCAGGCAACTGAGCCACATTCCACCAAAAAGGACTCATCTATATTCCAAGAAAACGTCTTCTTTCAAAGGCAGAGGTTTGGTTCCCATGATGTAACTACGTGTCAGCCGTCATGACTAATAGCAGGAACAGAGACAAGTCGGCTTGTGCGTTGTAAACGGAGCACACATCAATAGCCAGCCCGAGGTTTAAAGGCTGATAACACATCTTTCAACCTGTCAGTAGGGATAATCCAGGTGTCAACCCCACTCCAACACATGGTACACCTGTATAAAAGACAGAACCAGTTTTGGTTTAAAAACATCTCAAAGCTTAAGCTATCTTTTGATTACCTTTCAAAAGACAAAAACCTTTTCAAAACTTTAAAAGGCTCATCAGCAGAGAAATATCTTTACACTGGTTTTCTTAACAGATAAAATATTCTGAACAAAACATAATAAAGCATGTTCTTTCGTAAGGAGATGCCTCACTACTCCTCTTTGGTTTTAAACGTTTCTGAAGCTGCCTTCGGAGCCAGCAGAACCCACCGCAGGCAGCCGCTTCCGCAGCAGCTGACACTGGCAGGCATTGCCATGGTCCCACTTCAGCGCCCCGCACTGCCAGGGCTCAGCCCCTCAAACCCATCCAGGGCAGGTGAGTGACTAGAGTAAACCAGTGTCAATAAAATAACCTAATTACAATTAATTTTTTTCTAAGGTCCATATTCAAATTACCAACTCATTTTAATGTGGCAAACCCCAATAGTGTGTACTTCGATTTGTTTATTCTTAAACCTTTACAGGTCAAAGGAAAGTCCTACATAAACACTACATCCACTAGAGCACGACCTTTTAATTAACTCCAGATTAGAATAAATAAAGGATTTACTTGTAAAGTCCCCATGAATCCCCCCAAAATAGTTTCATTTTCAGCAAGGAATCACTTTTTTCTCCTCCTAACAGAAAGAGGGTAACTGCACATAGTGCCCAAGGCAAGTGGGGAGTATCACAGCACCCCACGAGAGAAACACTGGATGACCCTAGAATGAAGAAATTAATGCCTCTAGCTGCTAACAGATACTTCAGGTGAATCTCACACAAGAGGAAAAAACCATCTATATAGTTGTATACACCTGCTATCTTTGTCTGCACAACCATTCCGAAATATTGCACATACTGGGGTTTGCAAGTATTGGGGTTTATTTAAAATACAATGTTCACTAACGCAGTGCTGCACATGAAACGTTGTGTAAGCTGAGTATGTGTGCTGTAACTTCCACATAAAAGTTGAGTTCCTCCAAAATTGGTTTGTAGATCCACCACATTTTTGTGTTTATACAGTGCCGTGCAAAAATACAATGTTTAATTAAACCAGTGATGCTTTATTACACTAATTACCTCAAGCATTCAGTGAAGTATTGTTCACAAAAGATGAAGGTGGTATTTTACGCCTCCCCAAAACGGATTTTGGTATTTGATCCCTCTCGAGAAGGTGAGAATTACGAACACTTGAGAAAGCAAAACATCAAAACTCCCATTTAGGGCTCTCCAGCGGCTGTGCCTTAGCGCACCCCCCCCTCCCACCACCCCAGAGAAATGCCATTTACACTATCCAGAGTACATACAACAGAACCTACATAAAGAGCAGCAAAACTATGTGCTCAAACAGCTTTTCTGAAATAAATTACTTTCAGGGAATTTCTTCTAAAGAAGAAGAATTGACCATCATATATCATAACTACAGCACGCACAGACAGCTGTGCTGCGAGAAATGCTCCGCAGCACGGAGGACCCAGACGCGCCTGCTAGAATACGTACGTGACTTTGAAGAACTCCAGTATTAAAATCCCACAGTACAGATCAGGGTTTGGCTTCTTTTTATGATTTTTATGATTTAGGATCGCTGCTGTTCTGAAGGGAAAAGAGATGGCTGCAAGACCTGAAGCTACTGGGGAAAAAAAAACGTCAACTGACGCAAGAAGTCTTATGCTGCAGGGCAGATAAAATATGTATAGGTTCTACTCCGCTCATGGATTATTATTTTTTGTCATTACCAACTCACCGCCTTGTTGTCTGGTCTGTTTCTTTGAAAAATAAACTGTTGTCCAGGCCCCAGTACAGCCTCCCATAACCTGCCCATACTTCCTCGCTCCTTTTCTGAGGGAAGCACTGCTGCTTCTCTGAACCACCACTTCATACCCTCCCTCACCCACAGACTCGCTCCTAGCTGGATCGCTGTTCCACACACCCACCTCGTGCATAAGGCGTTAAGTGTTTCTAATCCCCTCTCATTTTCCCCTTCTTCTAATATCAGTAATAAAGCCTGCACACTCATGCTTGTGGATCTTCTGTCCAAACGGGAACGGTGAGTAAGATTATGAGCTCTCTGGGATGCCAGAAAAGCCACTCCTTGTGCCCCCAAATGCTTTTTACCGCTCAACCAAGAAAATCAACTTTGCAGCAAAGGTAATAGGCAAAACCCTGCAATAACAGCACCCGACACAAAACAGCCGCAGTGGTGAAGGCTGTTGCTGCGTGTTGTTTTCCGGCGGCGAGTGTGGTTTATTTGTGCAGCTCTGCTGTAAACCCATGCCGAGTCCCTGCTCGTCTTCCACAACAACCCCCAAGACGTCAGCGTAGTTCATCTAGTCCAACGAAGCAAACCAGAGATGGATTCTTTGGGCATTTCTTGCCTAAACTCACCAGAGGTCCCTCTGAGCTCTTCCCAGACGGCACCACCTTACAGGCACGCGGCATCGCTCGGCTGCATCCACCCACCACCCGCTGCGACGCTCAGCAGGGAAGCAGCTCTTCCATCCTTCAGGGGCGTTTTGTCCCGACCCAGCTCATTCTGAACACAATCCTCGTGGTACTCATGGAAGCCTGACACCACGCATCATCACCAAACATGATCTTCAAAATTGTCTACAGGTGCTGCCTGGGCTAGGATGCACCAGGACCTCTCTCCCTGCAGGCATGAGCAGGCGGGACACAGCATCCTTCTGGGCACCCGCTTATCTCCGCGACGCACGCTTAGCAACAGACAGACCATCTCCCCAGGCGGGCTAGCAGTAGTTTCAGACTGTGATACCGTGCAAACGTGAACTTCTACTGCAGAAGATTAAACCAGAGTTGTTTATTAGTGTAGCAGCAGCCTGCCCTCTTGCTTACAGCAGCTACTAGGGACCAACAGCAAGGCATTCCTGTATTTCAGCAAGTTTTATTTTTTAAGAAAGTCCTTACCTAGATTGGAGTTTTGGTTGGTTGGTTATTGTAAGATTGCAAGGTTATCAAATACAATCATAGATTTGCTATAAAAATGAAGTCTTAGAAAAGATTCAATCTTCCTACCAGAGAAACAAAACAATTATTTCATATCCCAACACCTTCTTGAACACCTGACAATTCAGACAAGAGTCTGTACTGCAGTGCAGACTGGCTGTCGTCTTGGCTGGCCATGAAGCTCAAACAGCTGAAATACATAAACTGACTGTATGGGGACAGAAAATGAAAGACAGTGATGGAAACCCTTCAGCTAAAGCTTTCTCAGACCAGAGAAATGCAATCACAGCTCACCCCACACACACCCCGAAACCTGTAACAGACCACCGCTCTGGACAAGCTCCCTAGAAAGTCAGATCTCAAAGCAGAGTTTGTAGCTAGTGCTGGTCAGGCAGATGATCTGAATGACACTTTTGGGGAGTGAAACTAAAATATGGAGCTGTTTGTGGCATAAAGCTGAGCCACAGCTCTCTACACGAGAAAAGGGAGCATGGTCACAACACTAGTGCCATGCTAAAGCTTTGATTCTCATCTGGATGATTAATTCACGACCACGAAACACAAGACACCAAAAAAACACACTTCTCCAGTAATGCTCAAACATCCACTGATCCCATTTTGATCAGTGATAATACTTTGTCCCTCGAGAGCCCCTATAAGCAAGGCTTTTGGATTTCTTCTCTTACTGACTGGTACTGGGTGATCCAAACCGAATCAGGGCAGCACCTTCTGCAAAAGATCTCCAAGGCAAGCTCCTGTTGGGTTTCCCTAATGTACCTCCGTGGTCTCTGCCCACAACCCCTCATACCACATCTCGGGGAAGATGAGTAGGTTTAATCTCCCGCTGAGCTAGCTGGCAGAACGACAAGCGTTACATGTTAAACTAGTCTTAATCCCAGATGATGCTCATTACAAACCTTCACTAGCTACTGGGCAAATTAAGTTTTATTTTTATCAAAACACCCCCACCTCCCACCCCGGTGTGTTGTATCAGCCATCCACAAAACTCTCCAAACAATAATGTTGTGAAGACTATGGAAGCGTTCAAAAAAAGCTTTTTTTAAAAACACATTTCGATTGCTAAGAAAGAAGCATCCACTCTAATGAACACATCCTTTGAGGCCATTTTCATGAAGTCATAATAATCACAGAAACACAAAATAACGAACACTTCCACACTAAACCCAGCTCATCCCTTGTCTCTCAGCACCAGAGCTGTCCTCCCAGCACGTATTCTCATGGCGGAAGGTGGAGCACACGGTGAAGACCCCTCCACGTCACCGACGGTGTCAGGGCTACGTGGGCACCACCAAGAGATGGAGAAACTTTCCCAAACGGGAGAGATCGCTGAGCTCACTGGAAGTACCGAATGCGCATTGCGAAGAAATCATCAGCTAAAGGTTAATCCGTAACTTGTACGCTTAGAAAATGTTAAAGCCTTGCGCCCACAGAACGCGTGCTACCGAGCGACATTTTGCCATATCACAGCGACATTATGTGCTACACTTTACATTTCAGAGATTACTGTCACATGTCACCAACTCTACATCAAACAATAAATATTAGGAAACTGCCGATGAGAGAACTGTTAAAGAACTTCCAGACAAGGTATCTGAACTTATTCTTTGACTTTTTCCATTGTGACAGTCTTTGCACTTCTAAGACAGCAGATGTACCCATGTTCTCTCTCCCAAGTAAATACGAAGTCTTGAAAACAATAATTTCTAAAATGAATATATTCTACATTGTTCTGACAGAATCTAACTGAATAAGAAATTAAATATATAATACCTAACATCAGTGTCTTGATATTTACAGTATGTTTATTGGGTTATATCCAGCAACTATCTTCCCATGACGTATGCTTGATTTACCCTTACACTTGGCACTATTCTAACATGAAAGTTGAGTTTCTTGCCTTACATCCCACTCAATCAGCATCTTCCAGAGAAAATAATCCTTATTATGGTTTTTATTACTAGACCTTAAAAACTGTTTAGCATATTGGATACCTACCTAGCATTACACTGACACACACACAGGTTGTGTTTTCAGATTAAGTATCAGTGCCCTCCTGAGCAGTCCAGCTGTCAACTTTTCACTGCATGTTACCAGTCGTTCAAAAACATCTAGTTTTTACATCATTACTTACAATTAAGAAAATATCGTCCATATAAAATGTGATTACTGGACCAGCAGAAAGCAGCAAATCAACCATCACAGAGTGATGGTAAAGACATAATCCTTGTCTGAGAGTCTGTATGGAAATATTTCACAGCAAATACTAGGAACTGCCCCTCACTCCCCTAAATCTCATACAGTGCTCATGATTCAGTGAGAATCACACCTAAGGAATCATTTCACCTAAAATTACAGCAAACTCTCTTACTAACAGGCTCTGCTTCTCCTGTCAACATGCACAGCCCTTGAGTATTTTGAAATAAATTAAAGCTTACAATATTGCAAGCATACCACACTAAATCATTTAAAATTTAAACTCTTTGCATAGCCTGTACTTTTCAGATCAAAAGGGATAAATATCAAAGGCACCGTGAGAACCTCCACAGTTTACATTACGGGGCCCTTATAGGAAATATTACAAAAGTCTCAATCAGTCTTGTTGACTCCACAGTCCCATAAATTTTGTGCCCATAGTTTTGCGCAAAACAAAAGAAAAAACATTTTACCACAATTCATGTTCTGAAACATTTAAGCTTTGAAGAACTTCAGCCTTAAAGATACAGCACCCACCTGTTAGTGTTTTACCGTGGCGATAGCCGTGATTCTCTCACCTTTTGCCATTTGTCCTTTAGGAAACTCTACGCGTTTCCCCAGACCAGGCTGCAAGACCTTGGTCACCAGGCTGTGGGTAAAAGCTTGTGCAAGGGCCAAAAGATTTCTACACACAACAAATGTCCTATTTGCACAATAGGCTGCTTCAGCTGCAGCACTCAATCTACAGCTATCAAACATGAAAAATCATCAAATTCATCGGAGGTGGTCCCAGAGCAGGACCTAAAATTAAAGGTATTGTGAAGTTACTAATCCCAAACCATCCAACTCTCAGTATCGCAGCCCAGTAACGCCCACTGTGTTCCAATGGATGAAAAACCGGTCATGTAGATCTCTAGGTAGAGGCTTTTCACAAGGGAAGACAATTCTTTTGGAAGGGAGAGCTACTTAAAAAAAAACCAAAAGCATTGAAGCTTTTCTTCTACATACCACACACACCACCTTTTTTGCAAAAGCCCCCAGCTCTCAGCATTGGTCAAAGTGAGTTTAAGAACACAAATAACATTCCCCAATTGCATCGCTGCAAACATATCTAGCATCTATTTCTGAACAGAAAAACTTCTATTTTTCATTAGTAACTGCAGACTTGTTTGCAAATCTATTTAATTTAAGTCTGTTTCCCTTTCTTCCATCCCAATAACAGCTGCCCAACAACCAGTCAAAATCATTGTATTTTGCTTAATTTCTACTCAATAGAAATAACTTAATTGCAGCCAGCTCTTCAACTGCAATTTTGGAGCATTAATATATACCAGCCATTTTATTTGCAGCATGTAACACCAAGAAACAGCTGTCTCCAGCCTACTTCTCTATTAGCATATCAGATCATTTAGAAAAATGAGCTAAGAAGCAGAATGTGGCAGTAACGGTTGGTTTTTATCATAGGAAATGCACTGGCACGGACAGGACCGTTACCTGATTTTTCTGATTCACTACTGCTGGCTTCGGTTCAACAAGATGATTTCTCTTTCCTTATTAAATCACCACCACTAACACACCTATGCTGTTTTCACACCTCCCAGGTAGCTAACTGTTAAAAAGAGGCTGAAACTCTGTGATTTCAAACGGAACAAAGCAGTTGCACTGTACCAGTGCAGGATTTTTGATCTTTTCAATGAAAGGGAAGAGGGCACTCCTCTGATCAAGCCATTACAGCTGGATTTCGCTGGACCACCCAGCCACGAATACTGCAGACGTAAAGGCTCTCGGGTGCTGTTCTCCCCTTTCCAAGGGTGTTCACATCAGGCAGCAGACCAATTCCTCACCTGCTCCGACGGCCAGATCCTGCTGCCCAAGTGCCGGTTAGCACGCCTTCTCCTAGGAAGCGTCACTGCAGTCCAACACGACAAATTTCTAAAGCCATATTTAAATACTTTTGAGACTAATGGTGAAAATTGTTTGCAGGAGCCTCTGCTGTCTTTGCCACAAGGCTTTTCATCTGCCCACGCTTAAAAAATCTCAAGGAGTTGTGATCATCTCACACTTAATAGACTAACTTTTTTTTTTTTTCCTGGAAGACTTCAAGGCTCTTATCTCTGCTTTGCCCATATAGCCCAGAGAACATCTCCAGTACGATATGGTCGTGCCGAGCACGCTAGGGTTGTGCAGCGATACCTTGAAGGACCAAGACGAAAATTTTCCGGACACTTTCAGCTAAGAAGCAACTGGGAGATGGGACAGTCTGAAGGAAATGTCTAATTGAAGCCATTGTTACTATTAAACTTCATTTTAGTTCTTAAATAAAACAAAACCAGTCAATTCACAGCCTTGTTGTTACCAGTCCTTCACAGCGCTGCGAGAGAACACAGATAAACCCGTTACCAAGTCCCCTCCTTTTGTTTCATCTGCAAATCTCAGTTCTGCAAGAACCGTGAAACAGCTCAGAGTAAGGTAAAGCAGATTTCTAGCAAAATGTAGAATATACCTCCAGAGGTACTCTTGCTACTACTGTTAACTATTTTTAGCAGCTATAGATCTGTTGCAGCATTCTAAATTTAAGCCAGTTACCAGTAAGTGGCATCTGAAAAATATGATTTAGGCATAGAGAGGAAGCAAGGACGTCTGTCTTTTTTTTCAGAATATTTAACTGAACCGAGAAATATGCACTATATTTCATTATTAAATTAAAACACAGGGCTTTCTTCCTTGAAGTATGGTTTACACTGCAACAAATAAGGGGTAGGGAACAGGTATATACGATAAATGAACCAAAGAGAACAAAACTGAATGAATAAATATACGATTATACTCAAGTAATGTCAGTAAAAACATTAAAAGGTGTAATCATCCACTTACAGATAAAACAAACTCCTTAAATGCAATATTAAAACTGTCTGGCCAAGCATCAGCCAGACTTAAGAAGTCAACACTTTCATCACGAAACTCCTTCTGTTTCTTCCAGCCCATGGACACACACCAGCCCTCCCGACATCAATCCCTCCGCCCTCTCTCAGAGCCAAGGTTTAGCAGCTTCAACGGAAGAGCCCTTTCACAACAAGTACTTCTTTCCCCCTGCATTTTGGCTACGTAGGTATCGCATTCTCACGTGTTTTAAGATGGTAAGGCATCTTATCAGAAACCCTGGAAGTCTCCAAGGCAGACCCAGCAGCTCCTCTCCCGACCGACCGTGCACTACTGCAGCTGGGTGCGTTTTGCCTGCGCCGGCGACCACCGCAGCCGTGCAGGGAACCCAGCCGTGCCAGGGCATTCTGCCCCCGCTCCACACCCCCTCAGCTCGGTACCCCATGACCGAAGCCCATGAATCAGCGTTACAATAGTCCAAACAAGGCCTCTTTGAAATCTGTGTATTCGTAAATAATAACAATTCCTCAAATAAACAGCACGCTCACTGGTAATGCTACAATGTAAGAACAGACCCATCATGGCTGTGGAACAGAATTATACTTTTGCTTCTTAAGTTTCACAGCAACGTTGTTACTCCCACTGCTTAATGAGGCTTAATGATCGAAGTAATACAGAGTTCGCAATATCTATGTTCATAAGCACAACGTCACCTCAAAAGTCAGGTTCGTCCACGCCTTCACACCTCTCTGTCCTTGGGAGCCTCGTCACCCCCATCCCACTCCATACTTCCTTCCTCACAGTGCACAGTGACATATTTTTGCAAGTATTTAATTTGAAAAAGAAAGCCAGTGATAATTTCAAACCTTTTTATTCACAATGCAAACTGAACAGTGCATTATGCTTATCAATAAAATATGAAGCGTTCATTCCCATGACTTTCCACATCCCAGCTGACGCTCCCCTATTCGTACCCGCTGGCATTATTACACACACAAAACCAAATTAACAAACAACAAAGATGGAAAAGAGGAGGAGAAAGGAAAGATGAAGAGACATGCAAGGTGCGTTTCATTTTAAAAGGAAAGGAAAAAAAAAAATCTTGTATTTGATTGCCATAACTAATAATTTAAACTCTTTTCTGCATGCAAACCAACATTTCCACAAGGCATTTTGTAAACACTTAAACACAGAAGGCATACACATTTTCACGTGCTTTTAAGCTCGGAAAAAGGCCAGCTTTTAAAATTTTTAAGCACCTGTGCTCTAACACCTCTAACCGCATCCCGAGGCAAACAGCGAAACGACAGACCCCCTGCGCGATACCCACCTCTTCAGCTTTGCCCCCGCTTCGCCCCTCACCCGTGACGCAAACCCACCTCTGAACCACGCCGAAGGCTGTTCCCCTCCGAGCCCAAAGCCCGCTGCAGGGTGCTGCCCGGGGGCAGAGCGGGAGACGCTGGAGCCGGGCGGGCGCTGCACCCATGCCGGGCTCTGCTCAAGCCAGCGCGCAGCGGGACGGGGCGGCAGGCGGCTGCCCGGGCCACCTTCCTGCCCTGCAGCCCCAGCAACTCGCAATGCCCTCAACTAACAAACTGAAAATTACTTTAAGAAAAAAAAAACAGCAAAAAAACCCCACAAAATAAAGCTATTAAACCTTGCCATACAAAATCACGTCAGGCAGATTATTTTCGTATTTTTCATATTTTATAACAGAAAAAAGATGCAAACTCATCCAACACAAAAACATAAGTAAAACTTTAATCAGTGAATAGCGCATTTGGTATTTTCACGTTGTTAGATTTCCTACAGAGCAAGCCATCTGTTTTGGGGAAAAACCATCACTGTTTGCAATATGGAGACATTCTAATTAATGAAGTAAAAATAGCAATTTGGCTTGAGAGGCTTTGGCAATTCATAAACATTTTTAAGTTCGGCCATTTATCATCCATGTTCCTCTCTCACCAAGGAAGGTCATTTGGGCAGAGCTGAACTATCCCTGTGCTTTGTTTGCAGAGGGAGCTGCACCAGGGACCCAGCGAAGCATCGCCCAGCAAGAGACCGTGCTGCTGCAACACGGAATCCCAGCCTGGCAGGGGTTGGCAGGGACCTCTGGGGATCACCCAGTCCAACCCCCTGCCCAAGCAGGGTCACCCAGAGCAGGCTGCACAGCACCGCAGCCAGGCAGGTCTGGAATATCTCCAGAGAAGGAGACTCCACAGCCTCCCTGGGCAGCCTGGGCCAGGGCTCCGTCACCCTCAGAGGGAAGAAG
>Ga0181612_159316_pt1 | contig 12318 bp, 5 predicted proteins | sample HoacroProtozoa21_FD_119630 | JGI IMG/M metagenome (GOLD analysis project Ga0181612, IMG submission 119630) | Hoatzin crop microbial communities from Cojedes, Venezuel. Combined Assembly of Gp0051906, Gp0051904, Gp0051908 | reverse complement strand
CTGGACGCAGGACTCCAGGTGGGGTCTCACCAGAGTGGAGTAGAGGGGCAGAATCACCTTCGTGACCTGTTGGCCACGCTGCTTTTGATGTAGCCCAGGATATGGTTGGCTTTCTGTCATGTTTACTTATGTTGTGGTCACAAAATCAGGATACACAACAAAGACCTTACCCTTGATGCTAATGACAGGACTGCTATTGATATTAGTGGCTCTTGGTGAAGCTAACTGGCAAGGTGCTTCATGAGATCTCTCATTCATGTACCTGATGGATCCCACTGATATCAAGGACACAGAAAGTTTTTAGGTACTGAAAGACAGGCATGAGTACAAATGTCCTGAAAAAGTTTGGAGAAATGAACTTGATCTTGGATTCAAACAGAGTCAAAGAACTCTTGCACTTAATTTCCACTTCCAACTGCTGGTCCCCAGTACTTTACATCAGGGGTTTTGATCAGTCGGGAGGAGGTAACCAGGTTATCACTTAACTGGCCTATTAGGGAATCTAACAGAATAAATCAATAGCTACTTTTTGGTAGGAACAAAAAGTGCTTTAGTCATAACTGAAGATGGACTCTTGGTACTATGAAGAAGAGAAAACTTGAGCTCTGCTAGCTGAATTCACAAGAGGTCAGATATGAATTCCGGATGAGGTAACTCATTAAAGACGAGGTACATACAAAAATCCTCCCTCCTCTTCCAAATGTTCTTAAAAGGTTAGAAAAAAAAAATAAAAAAGAAAAAAAAAGTTCTCTAGCTCTTAAAGGAAAAATCCTGGCAACTTCTTCGTTAAATGTGAAGCTGATGTAGAATTGTTTATAAAGTTTTCTGACTTTTCAAAAGAATCATTAACTTTCCTTATTCTTTACTCTTATTGGGCAAGTCACCAGATGCCTAAGAACTTTACTGGCACCTCACCTATTAAATTCCTCAGATAATTCAGCACTGTTTAACTGCAGTGAGATCTGGAACTGAATCACTGTAAGAAGCTCAGGTTTTGTTTCTCCTTTCTCTTTTCCCATTTCTTGGAAAAGGAAGCCACAAGTCTGACATCTAAAGGACTTCAAAAACCTTTCTTCTTTATTCTCAGCAGGTCTTCAAAGTCATTGAAAATACACCCAATTTTATCATATTAGAAGAAGCCTTTCAGCCAGAAATTACTCCCATTTTAAAATTCAGTTTTATCCTACTGATACAATAGAATGATTTCAGCAACTGTGAGAGGAAAAAAAAATCTTTTTCAGAGTAGTAGACACCAGGATTAGAGTCACTGGCAATGAGAAACTGATGGCCTTAGTCACTCTTTAATTAATGCCATTTACAGTGTCATGGCCTCTTGCACTACATAAGGCGACTGCAGGGCTATGTAGAACTGTATAATTTGGAATCACATTCGCCCTTAGGCAAGAAAAATGTTTACAATGAAATTTGAAATTCTTTGCACTTTCTTTGTGAATCGCAGTAGAAGTATGTTACTGTGAAATTGTAAAAGTAACACCCATGGGTAAGCAGAAAAAGAAGTGTGTAGAACTTCACTGTATTTCCCTACTTTGGCAAAAGATCTGGTGACTTAGGTCGCTTAGCCGCTTAGCGGTTGGATTCGCCTCCTTGCCTTTCTGCTTGTTCTTGGGATTTTGATCAAGTTATTCTCCCATATGGATCTTGGTTCGAGACCGCCAGACAAGTCTTGCAAGAAGGCTCTGAGGCAGGCAGAACTGTGTTGCCAGTATCTCGGGCAAATACTCAAATTGTGTATTCAGATCGTGAGAGAGCTGCATCGGGCCTCTGCTGAGGAATGAAGGTAACAGGGCTACAGTGCAGCAGTCAGCTCTTTGTGTCAGTCTGTTTCTGTGACAGAAACGTGTAACATTTTTCTTTGTCTATAATTTCACATAATATTTATTATTTGTTTTTGTTTAGAAAGGTCAATGAATACTGGAATCAAAGAGGAATACAAGTAAACAGAATAGTGAACACTAACTTATTAAGTCTGTCAGACTGAAGAGACATTAGCTACACAAGAAATACCAAAAATATCTACTCATTCACATTTTCCACAGAGATGTAAAACAATACAACTTAAAAAAAACCCCTGACATATCAGCATTAACTATAGTAATAAAAAAAAAAATTAATATCAAATGATAAATGAAACCTCTCCCATGCGGCAGAGCTTGTGTTGTAACTCTGGAAAAAATTAGGAATACCTTTAGCAGTTGTAGTGAGGGAGTGAGGAGTGTTGAGGAATCTGCCTGTCAGGGAGCCACTGTTTTCTTTTACTTAGGAAGTAATTTTCATTAGGCTGAGCATATATATTGTCTAACTGTTGGAGATCAGTTGAAAGATCAGGCTTGAAAGAACAATTTCAAAACATATTAGACAAAAATAGAAAATCTGATGATTTCAGAGAAAGAATCAAAGATGTTCCTGGTTTATTTTGTGCTTTGTATTTAAGGAGACTTTTAAGAGAATATTACAGACAGATATAGTATTTATATTTATCTATTTATATGTATACATGTGTACACATATATTTAACCTTCGGCAATGATATTTCAGAACTTAAATGGGCCAAGATGATTTATACAAGCTAAGGAGCTACCCCAAGGTATACAATTAATGCTTTTATTCATAAATGGCTCATCTTCTCAGACTACTGGTAATTTCAGAGGCAGTTAAATATTTTTGGAATTTGATGACAGCAGATGGAAGTTGTAAATATAGACATCTTATACACTCTGATATTTTAGTCATTGATAAACTAGAAACAGAGGAACAGATAGAACCAGAGATTTTAAAAAATGACAGTGGAAGTTTGAAATTATTATAGATGCTCTGTCATTCATTGCAGAAATATCTGTTATACCGTACCAGATTTAACGTTGAGAACAATTGAAAGTTCCTTAACAGTCGTGCAGATGCTCTGTTTTCTGTTTATTCTCACTAAGAATGGCTCAGTCAATACTTGGAATAAAGACAAATTCCAAGGAAAGGATAATGCAGAGTAATTTATTAAACATTTGACTTTCAGTAAAGTTCTCTAGCCATCATTCAAATTTATGATGAAGTTGCTAATGTGAATGCCAAAATTAAAATCCAAACGAAGTTCTTACTGCAGTTTCACGCTTTACAAGAAAATCAGTACATTCTGGACCTGGGTGAGTTGTTTCAGCTTTCCCTTCTGCCACCCTATACATTTCATTATCTTTTTCAGTTTCTTTCTTGGATCTCAGCTTAAGGACCATGTAATGTGTGAAAATATTTTCCATAGTTTTCCTTTTTTAGATTATTGTTTTTCTTAGGGTACTTACGGTTCCTGGCCGCGGATATGGCACTCGCCCTTGGTAAGGAACCCACTGGTAGTTTGGGCCATCTCGGTGGGCATAGGGACCAAGAAATACCCTCCTCACATCAGTCATACTGTACATACACACTGCTGACCCCTTGAAGATATTACTGAAAATGAGGGAGGAAGAAATCAAAACAGGTTCTTTAAATTATCGGTTGGTCTAACCGAGTGGAAGAGTTATGGAAATAGCAGCTTGCTGCTTTCTAATTTATTGCATGTGCTGATTATCAAAACTCTGACATGCTCTCAGAGCAATCCTGACTCACCTCCTGTGAAAGTTCAGCATAACTGATACGATCTCTCAGACATTTTCCTAAGCAGATGGCTGCTCTTCCGCTATTTAAAACATATTGTCCCCAAAAGGCCAAAGCCCCAATTGGAGTAAACTTCAGTGAGGCTGTCCCTAGAGGACCATTCAATTCTTTCCAACACTTTATGTTTTTCTGGTTTTTTTAGCAGTCTGTTCCATCATTTAGGCAGCACACACACAAACTTCAGTGTTGTTTCTTACCATGACATTTCTTGCGGAAGACAGTATGGACTTGTAAATCTCCCTGTCCTATGCCTGGTTATCACTAGAAACATTATTTCTGTTTAGAAACTAAAACTTCTGTCCTTCATGGATAAATATGGCAATGCAAACAGTACTGCAAACCTTCCTCAGACCAAAGCTACAAGTATAATTTTGTTCTTGGTGAAAGCATAATGAAACTAAAACATTCAAGTCACAGTTACATGTCATTTAATAACAGAACTTTTGAAAGATCATTAAACTTTCCAGATTTCAGCAGTATTTTTTACTAATATCTTCTTGCGTAGCAAATTTGTCAAACCACAGATTTTCTATTTCACCCTGCCCCCACCCCACACAAGCATATTTATGGCGTATTTATACTTGTGTAATTTTTCCAGGTCTGTGTGGAAAGGGCTACAAATTCTGACCCTCACTATAAAAAGCCAATTCAACGGCAAGAACAGCCTGAGAAACTGATAGTCTCTCTGATCATGTGCTTCAGAGTGATTATGTACATTGCTTATAAGAAAAGAAACCCAATTCATTACTTGTTACTACCACTGACTTCACAGTTCAAAGGTTAAGAAAATTTTGTGTTTCTTAAAAACATGTTTAACAAAGAGAGCTCTCTAAAACAAGCAGCCACCCAAGTTTCCATGCAAGTAAAATGATAGGTTCCATACCTGGAAGTTGTAAACACTCCATAGACTATTGGATTTTTTGGATCTTTTGAGTTCATTAGGAACACATCCTCTGTAACAATGACAAGAGATGGAAAAGAAAATGAAGTTAAATTCATATGGATAATACCTGAAAATATTTCTGTATTCAAAAACATTACTGCCACTTACGTAGTTCATCAAAGTGTGTGTCAATGCCATTGGGTCCTGGCACAGAACAAATCAGACGTGCTTTGAGGAAAGTTGTCCATTTGTTAACAAGGCTCCTGTGTCCACCAAAGTCATTCTAATAACAAAAGTATTTTGCATTAATATCTAGCAACAGTCTTTGAAGTAGCAACAGAGTACAGAGCAAATATAGTAAGTAACCACTAGATGCTACTTACCGAAAACAGAGAAAAGAATTCACCTTCTACATACAAAGGCATTATGTTGTCAAAGAAACTAATTCTGATTCGCTTTTATTTTATTTTTTTATTGCTACATATTTCATAGTAGCACATCATTTAAAAACAAAACCAAGAAAACCCACACCTCTTTATATATTGCAATACATATATATAACACTGGAGAAAGAGAGACAGGCAGAATATTTTACTTCAGGGCTGCCATGTTCTGGTAAAGCTTAAGGGTTTTTATTATTCTTAACTGAAGAAATGTAAGCTGCAAGTGAACAAAGTAGATAAAAATGCTAGAACAGTGGGATTAGTTGTATAGCTGCAAAACTTATTCATAAAGTGCACCAAGGACTTCATGCTTATGGGATAATTTGGTTTCCAAGCCTCTACCTCTGGATTTCAGGAGATAAATTGAAATTGTACTTATGGCTTAACAAGAAATTTTACTTTAAACATCACAGTTGCCAAAGTTACAACATTTATTAATAAAATTTCACCTGCAGAAATCCTTTTAAGTGTCTGTCAGAAAAAACATTTGGATGTTTATCAGTGTGGCTGAATCATTCGATCTGCAGTCATTAAGTGTCTTTGGAACCCCTGCCCATTTCTACAGCTAAGCTTAAACAACTGTTTCGTAAATCTTCCTTTGCCTCTGTTTTAAATATTTTCACTAATGTGTGAATGGAAAGGTATTAATGTTCCTTGAAAAAGTAAATTCTTCAGATGTTTTTGGCCTACCTGGAAGTATCACATTTCCTGTGAAACATTCTTTCTTTTGCAGACACATTCTAAGCCTCAGAAAACCCCTAAGACTTTTTAAACAAAACATCGTAGTTTGTGAAGCTTCTCCAGACAGAGAACTGAGTAGCATACCTTTGGGTGTGTTATCCCCTAACTTTTTCACTTGGGATGATCTCTGCTTTAGTACAATGGCAGTGTTGGCAATGAATAGTTTACAGGCAAGAAAACGAAGTTTCTAAAATCACTCACAAAACATCCTGCAAGTGCATTCATGCTGACATGAAGAAGTCAATATTTTACCTTGCAGATCTGCCCTATTCTGGCGTGAGTGGCTTTTCCAGTGTGCTCTCCATCAATTGCACTTTCACGAAAGAAGAAATAGATTTTGTCATCTTCTGGATTGTCGCTCTCTGGTATCAGGTGAGCACTAATAAATCTAGGATCTGAGGAGACAATGACATTGTGCACGTTACTACTCCATGAATTGAATCTCTTGCCCTCCTTACCTAAATGAATGGCAATTTTCCTTCCTAAGAATCAACCTTTGCATCAAATGGCAAATATATCTATGCTTGGTACATCATCACCCATTAACATGTGACAGGTATTTATGTTCCTCTTTTACACAGAGATGTTTGCTACAGGTATTTAATGAACAGACCTTAACATTATTATTGAAGCAATTAAACATGCATGAAATCTTTTTACAAATGGTTGTATAACATTACAGCTTGGCTTCCTAATTCTGTGTATTTATTACTGACATTATTCTTGTTTCTTTGAATATTTTGACTTTTGGTCAATAATCTTTCCATATGTGTTGCACATAAAATGAGAGAATTATGGAGACAAAGGTAATACTTCTAAATTTAAGCAAAAATGAAGACCATATAAAGTATTTTATATCCAGAAAGCTATTAATGTATGATTGTCAAAAAATTGAGTTAAAAAGCATAGTTTTGATTGATAATGTCTACTTCCACACTATACCACCCTACAACCCAACATTTTTGTCTTGTGTTCAGAAGATAATTGCATTAGTGAATTTCTATTTAAGTTGTTGAAATACTGTGTCTTCTCATTTTTTAAAGATTTTTTTTCATAGAAAATCTTTATTTCCTTGACAATGAGAGTGACAACATTATTCAGTGGCAAAGAAGATACATCGACAAATGAAAATACATAAAACGCAGCATATTTATTAGTTATGTAAAAAGTGATGGAAAGAAGTTTTGGAAGAGAAGTTTATAGAAATCATTAGAGTAAATTCATACCAGTGGTGAATATGGCTCATCACTGTATTTCACAGAGATATTTCAGCTGGTATCTTTCACTATTTTTGGAAAAAGAAGGCATATCCAACAGATTTACCAATGTGTTTTATAACCATTTTACATCCTGCTAGGATAATTAACTGTGAACTATATTTAACTACTCAAAGAGTCCTGTTCCTATGTGAAATTATAAGCTATTTTAGTGTCATGCTGTAACATCTTTTCAGTGTATGTTTATTGCTGTATAGTCACGGAGATAATGAACTATACTTTGTTTTGCCAGTTTGCACTAGCTGTCCTGTGAAACCCATGGACTTATTAAGGATGGCAGTGTTAGTAAGCAACACATTCTGATATATTTATATATATGCATGTGTGCATTTAGATGTGTCTATTATATGAGCACATACTGCATAATTTTGTGTGTGTTTATGTTTACATACATATTCACATGTGCTCTGTGTGTTTATATATATATATGTGTGTCTATATATTCTTGTATACTCTCTGTGTGTGTGTGTGTGTATACACAGTACATGAGAATCACCATAGTGGCTTAGACCAAGGTTTACTAAGATCAATATACAGAATCCAACATTGTCCAGTAGTAATTATCTGGGACAAAGAAAAATATGGTAAGTACAAATAATACTCTGACAGAATAATCTCCCTTCCTCCAACTGTTTTCAGTGTGGCTGATTCACTGAGCGTGGCTGTTTTCTATGTGCTTAGTAACTCTCAAAAGATTTTTCATCCAGTTATCTGTCTAGACTCTTCCTGAACACATGTAAATTTCCAGCATTCATAGTGTCCTTTTGGAATTTGTTCCTCACATACACAATCTAATGAACTGAAACCTACTTCTGATTTCATGTTTTGAACATCGATCTTATTAACTTCATTTAGTGCCTCTTAATTCCCGTATTGAAAATACCCACAGTGTTCAAGATATGGATGAACTGTGCTTTTATACAAGGGCTAGAGCAATGGTCTTTGTTGAATTTTCTCCTTTTTTTTCTATTAATTCCCAACTTTTAATATGGATTTGACAGTTCCTAAGCATCTATCTGAAATTTTCATGGAACTTTATGTGCCATAACCCCAGAATCTCACTCTTCACTGCTAATGCTCAGTGCACAGCCCACCATTTTGTATGTGAAGACAGGCATGTTTTCCTCATGGTTTTCCCCATAGTTTATTACTACATCATTCATCAAGATTAATTTAATTTGTCATTTGATTGGTTAGCTATCCAGTTGCATAAGATCCTTTTGTAATTCTTCACAGTCTTCCTTTGTCTCAGTATGCTGAATAACTTAGTACACTGTGAAAAATTTTCTCATCCTGCTGCTCAACCTCTTTTTCAGGTTACTTATGAATGTGTTGAACAACACCGGCCACAGAATGTATCTCTGTGGAACTGTGTCCATTACCTATTGTTTATTAAAATTAATCTTTTCAGACGTCTGAAAACATCAAAAATCTGTAAGCACCTTAAGCTCTCCACCCCAAAGACCAGTAACTTAAGGTACTAAATTCACTTTCTTTCTTTCTAGCATTCATTTGGTAGCCTGCAAGTTACACTGACACAAGGCTCAGGATAAATATCTAGACTATATTGTACCATGGTAAACATCTGTTATTTTTTATATGATCTACCAGGGCTTTGAATGCAACCTGTATCACAAGAAGCACAAGGTTACAGCTTGAAAACTGAATCGCAGCCCGTGGAAGGATACATCAGAGGAAGAGGATATCCTTTAGCAGACACTGGTCTGGGCTACTGGATCTGGAGAACCTCTTGTCTGAATACACTGTTGTTACAATCATAAAGTCTTGATGAAAAGGGTAAAAAAATAACTCAGTCAAAACCTAAGTACATTCCCAAAAGGTTGAATGATTTGTTTCTAGCGCAATGAGTTTTGTAAATCACAAGGTATCAAATTCTAAAATAAATCACTATATTATCAGGCATCAAAAATCTGACTTTACATTGGCCCATGAAGATACTGTGGTGAGTCCCATTTGAGACAAAAATATTGCTGATATAGTATGGGTTATGTAAACCTGTCCCCAGTTAGCATATTATTATTCTTTTCTTTCCGTCTAATAATTTTGCATGTGAACCTAGAAACAGTAAGACAGTCTACAATTAAAGCAGAATTGAAACAAGAATGATGGAAAAATCATTTAAGAAATTGAAAAATACATATTTCATATAATTCTGTCAGAGTGGCAGTAGAAGAGGGGTGGGAGGAAGGCAGATGTAACTAACGACATAGCTAGAGCACATGTGAATATGCTTTGTATATATTTCTTACCAGTACTGATCTGGGACCAATTCAGATTTTCAGTTAGCGATTAATAATCCTAACTAAGTCCCTGATAACAAAGCAGTCACACAGCCTCAGATTAGAACACATCCATTGTACATCATGAACGATTTTTGCTGAATAACAAATATTCTTACAGAGCGAACCTCAGGCTGTTTTGCCGTCTGGTTAAATCGGTACGTTTCAGTCAATGGAAAAGTGGTTCTTCATGTTGTAGGGCCCTTGCTCTTGTTACCTGGTGGTGTTTGGGTTTTTTTTTTCCCTCTTCCATATAACAGATCTAAGTCTATGCAATGAAGCAAATAAAGGAAGAATAGACTACATGTGTTCTGTTGCGTAGAGAAATAGATTAATTTCTGCTCAGAATGAATATAACAACCATAAAAGCAACATCATGATTATATGTATGGAGAGAGGAAGAGATATGTGGTTGATGATTTTGTAGGTTATGAGGCTCAGAAGTGGGTGGTGTGAACTAGTGATCTGTAGTGTGTTCTTTATTGTTTCATTAGCGGAGGAGCTATTTGACTTGCCTGAGGCTTGATGCACACTTACATTTAACTCCAGGGTTTCAGACCATGCTTACAGCTAACTGTTTAGGGTCATGATGAATCAATCAGCCAGATGGCCGGCAGTCACGCAACACAGTGCTCTCCATGGACTACGTAGCATTTTTCTATTGCTCTGCTTTGAGGAAGGGGAGATGTTGTCCACAGACAAGGGACTTTTTGACCCTCCTAATTGCTCACCCATGCAGCAGAAGAAAGAATGTCATCCATGAATGTGTATGTTCAAGTATTGAGACTACCCTGCCTTACCCTGCAAAATTAAACAGGTTTGGTATCAAGGGGTCCCCTTGGGAAGTTTAAAATAATTCACTCAGGGTTGACCTATTTCATACATTCAACACAGTCAAAAAAGAAGTGCTGGAATGAACTTCAAGGAAGTTTTACTGAGTGAAAAGTAGGACTTTGATTCAAACCCACAGGTGACAACTGTAAAAGTCGGTGCACTGCAACTATTATGGATAGATAGGATGATTTCAATTTTCTGTGCATGAATTCTTGAGTATTCTGCACCCTAAAACTGTCTCCAATCCGTGAAGCGCTCAGAAATGCTGTTACAACAGTTCAATAGTTTCTTGATTGAAAGAAGTCTCCAATCGGTTAAGAGTCCAGAAAGCTTACTTTGGGAAAATTAGTTTAAGAAATAATTTGATGGCAAATATTCTGCAATGATTCATTGCTCTAACAAAACACAAGGAGACAATGTGGAAGAGTGCTTTAAAAAACATCACACTTCAAACAAATAGGTCTGAAACATGTTTAAGCATGATCAAAGGAGCAACAAAGCCACAGCATAAACACGATCAAAATAAAATTACAGTTAAAAACACTTCTCTGATCTTGCAGCCAATGTGAACAAGCTAAAAATAAAAACTTAGATTTTTGTTTAAAACATTCAGCCTCAAGAAGCAAATTATTAAAGCACACACCTTTTTCAGCCTCCTTTTTCCAGTTGTCTTGGCTGTGGGGCTATTTCTCAGCTCCCACATGACACCATTCTAATGCAACTTTCTGCGTGCCCTCCTGCAGTTACCAGCTCTGCAGACATTTCACTGGCAGCAGCCCATTAAACCGTCCGTCACGAGAAATCTGGCTCATTATGAAAATGACACCTTGGTCCAGCTGTCCCTATGATTTATATGCCGTTGTTTGCTTAGTTAAGTAATGGAAACACGTTTTGCTTGTCTCAGCACTTCAGGTTCAGAAAAAGCTAAGGAAAATCAATCTGCATTGTTTTTTTTACAAATGTTACTCTTTAGCAGCAACAACCACACAAACACATACACTCCCCAATAGCAAGAAACAATAAAAGTCAGAAATTGGATTTCTAACTGAATTGTATTAGCATTTTAATGAAGATCTATAAACTTGAAGGTACAGAAATTACCTTTAGCTGTCAAGATTGAGTAAGCTGAAGGAACAGAAGCTGGAGTCATCTCTTCATCACTTGACAGGAGCCAAAGGGCAGTTCTCTTAGGAAACGTTTTGTAAAGAGTTTGAACTGGATGCCCCTATTATTTTATATTTACGGTCAAAGTGACTAATTTATCAGTTCACAGCAAGAAAATTCTAGGAAACTAGGGAAATTTTACGCTCAGTAAAACTGCAATTGCTATAATTTACTGAAAAGTACTGGAGGGTGACTGGGGCCCTGAGGAGAGGAACAAGACTAGGGAAGCTGAAATTAAAAATTTAATACCAAAAATAGACAGCTACTCAGGACTTCATAAACACGCACAGTGCCCGTCTACTGAGACCCAGCACAGAAAGCCAAGCACTGTCCTCAGACAATCTGAAGTTGAAATCACAACAAGCTCTACTACCCGCAGAGAAGAGGACTTGCAGCACCAGTCACAAATGTGCACAGCAGAGCCGTCTGCCATGGTCACGCTCGGCAAGGTCACCAGAGGACAAAGCCTTTAATATATGGTGATGAGGGAACTAAACTGGTTTGTGGTTTTACACACTCAAATGCAGTTTACAAAACACCAAAGCTTTTAGTGGTATTCTTCTCAAGTCCCTTCATTTTAATTCTTCGACTTTCACATCCCCCTTGCTGTTGGTGACTCAGGGGAACGCAGCAGAGCTCTCACGGATTCACCGCTTGCAGCGAAGCTCCTCAGCAACACGGATGGCGTCTGACCACGTCCTCAAGGAGGGAATCTCTTTGCACAAGGGATGTGGCTAATATGGAGCTAATATGAGGGGTTTGTGGTAATTTATTTTCTGGTGCTGACATTGACGGGAGTACCAGGGACAGACTACAGAGCAGAGATGCAATTTTGCCAATGGTATCCTGGGGTTTATTAAGAAGAGTGTGGCCGGCAGGTCGAGGGAGATTCTCCTTCCCCTCTACTCTGCCCTACGGAGGCCCCGTCTGGAGTACTGTGTCCAGTACTGGGCTTTCCACTTCAATAAAGACAAGGAACTACTGGAGAGAGTCCAGCAGAGGGCTATGAGGATGGT
>Ga0181612_156672_pt1 | contig 12319 bp, 9 predicted proteins | sample HoacroProtozoa21_FD_119630 | JGI IMG/M metagenome (GOLD analysis project Ga0181612, IMG submission 119630) | Hoatzin crop microbial communities from Cojedes, Venezuel. Combined Assembly of Gp0051906, Gp0051904, Gp0051908 | reverse complement strand
TTAAAATAAGTATAGAGAATTTCCACATGTTAAAGGCTGCGGAAAAAATTATTGGTATCTAAGAACACACCTTCGTAAAAATCCTGAGTAGAAAACATCTGTTTTGCAGAGACTTGCAAAGTAGAAAAGTTTGAGTACGAAAAACCAAGAACCTTTCTGTGTCTTCACTATGTGTTATGTTTTTGCAGCATCTATTTGGATTTTGGGGTGCAAACGTTCTGCACTCATTAAGGCTGGCAAATACAATTTACAAATCTTTGCTTCAAGGAGGCCATCTTACAGAGACCGTGCAGCCCAGAACTTTTTATCATGTTAGATGCTAAATTCAGTAACTACACAGTGGACCAGAAACCCTGTCTCAGGAAGCTCACTGATTTCTGTCTTCCAGATTATGAGAATTAAAATGAGAGAAGAAATGATTTTTTATTAAACCTAGTGAGAGTTAATCTAAACTGGATTTTGAAAAATATTCTGAAAAGACAGAGATTTCTTAGAAATTTCACTTTACCGCAATGGACATGAAAATAAGTTTCATACGCTGAAGCAAATTATAGGGATTCACGAAAAAAGCTTGAAATCTGAGCTTTTCTAAAAAAATAAAGCTATTTACTACTTTTCCACAAGAAGTCCGTCTGCTCAGTGTAATCACTAGGAAACAGCCATGAAAGCCTTTGCTAGCCTGTGCCATGGCGTTGAGGGCATGCCCAGCCCTGACTGTGCCTGCCTGGACAGCCGGGGGTCCCCCCATCCTGCCCAGGATCCAGGACCCCATTTCAGCCCCCCAGAGCTGTCAGCCCCTGCCCCAGAGATGCCCCAGCTCCCCAGCACGTTGCCCTGCCTGGCCACATCCCCAGCTGCACCAGGGAGGTACCTGATGGCCAGTGCTGGGGCTGCCCCCGGTGCCCCTGGCCCCGGCTGTCCTGCTCCTGGGCTTGGGACAGCCTGCGAGTAGGCAGCAATACGGAATTATGGCTTATATCTGCTAGATATTTTGTGTGGATCCTTAACACCTCTGCTGTCTAGTTTACAAGTTTGGTTTAGGTCAGATGCACCACCTTGTTTTGCAATCCCCTATTTTACAGTGTGTGTCTATAGCCATTTTCAGGTTAGTAATTATTATTTCCGAACTGTCTCTGATAGACTACAGATAATTTCAGTATACCCTTTGTTCAAGAAGAAACTGTTTTATAAAAGACTTACCAGAAATCTTTAGAAAAATGTGTTTAAGGCTCTACCATGAACTACGGTACTTAAACACAGAATTTAGCTCTAATGCAGTAGAAATTACTTTTAAGTCTTTTATAATAGTAATATATACACATAACAGTAAATAATGAGATGGTAAATCTTTATCTTCAGTTGCAGTCTAAGATTCAGTAGGGTAAAAGAAAAAAAAAATAGCTTTAGAGCAAAATGTTTGATTTAAGTAACTAAATTGAAAAAAAAAAGTCTGCTATTGAATGATGGTTCTTGGCAGTCTACCAAAGAAAGATATACCAGTTAGCTAAAGTTGCACAAGGCAGTTCCTGAAGAGGGAAATGCTCAGGAAACTCATGTTAGCAAGAAAAAATATGTGGTCTCTAAAGCATCATTAGCCTTTTTAATTCTCATTCAGTGCTAACAACAAGAAGTGAGAATAAAAGTAATGATGACTATTCTGAGCAACCACACTACAACGAATATTTAGGCAAGTTTATGCTAATTATTTGATATTCACGACAGACTCCAGGTGACAAGACACTCTCCTGGATGCATAACAAGCCTTTGCAAACTGAGTTGTACAATCACAGCAGTCCTTTTGTCTTTACAGAAGAGAATATAGCTGAAGGACATAGAAATTAACTTCCCAACAGCAACTGTGTCTGCTCTGGATAAAGAAAAAACATTGTCTCCAAGGGTGTAAAAGCTGCATCCTTATCAAATGGCGCTAATACAATCTACAAACCAAAATGTTAATTCTTAAAAGACTCTTTGTTTAATGTTATTATGATTTGAAATTACATTCAAATTGCTAAAACAATTTGGGATATTCAGTTTATATCCATTAATCACTTGCAAATATTTGCTTTATTTAGGGTAGGATTCACCTGCATTTACACATCCACAGTGCAGATGTTTGTGTCTAAGCTTTGGTAGTGATTCAAGTCAGCTTACATCCCTAAATTCCATCTGCAGGCAACAGAGGCAAATAGCCACTTCCAAGTTGCAGGTTATCTAGTCTATATTAGACACCCACTTTAAAATGAGACAAACTGAGCTCTAGACATGCTTGTTACATTCTGCTGACCACAGAGGGAGCTTAGACAATTAATTCAGATATTGACACCTTCATTGCAATCCCCTATGTTCAAGTCAGATGAATGTCCTCTTTATGGCCACAGAAAAATGGCATACTTTTAAAAGAAATTAGTTTTTTTTTAATCTGGAAGTTTAACATTTGAGGTTATAAGTAAACCTGTGCCATGCTGAATGAGAATTTGGGGTTATTCAGCACCATGATATCATCAGAGAGTAAGATACTGAAGTATGACACAGTACCAAGGGAGGCTGAGATATGGCCTTTTTAAAAAGAAGCTGCTTGGGACAAACACTGTTAATAAATCTAATCTTGATATCTATTTTAAACAGATCATCCATTTTCATTCTCAGCCATGTGCTTGAAATGGAGAAGATAACTGATTCTACTACTCCGAAATGGTCTATTCCCAACTTCAATTTGCTTTTCCTTGTTTGTCTGCCTCATCTGTTCAGCCTCTGAACGACTATAGTGTTTTTTCAGCCTCTCCAGTCCACATCCCAACTGCCCCCAGGCCTATATATGGGCTGTGTGGGTGAGAAGAAGAGGGGAGAAAGCAAGATCTCATGTTAAGGTTTCCTGATGGAAAAGCTTTTTAAGTTACAAATGCAGAGTTGATCTTAAACCTACAGCTTAATTAATCAGGTGATTCAATTTCAAATGATTGCCATCATCATTATACTAACCTGAGAGTTTCCCTTCCACCCCTGAACTTCTACCACCACCATATGACATGATCCTACCACTGTATTGTTCCTTATTCATATACCAAAAATCAGGAGTAGTGCAAGGTTTTACACATTCCTATGCATCTATTAGCATTCATGAATGTAAGTTGCTGTTTCTTGCTTTAGAAAATTGCTACACGAAACACCAAGTTTAAAATAAAACTGCAAAAGAGGGAAACCAAGAAGCCAGCTAGCAGTGTTGTCCTGCTGTGCATTTTGATTCCTGGGCTGCATAAGAGTCTTCAACCTGTTACAGAAAATTCCCACTGAAATTCCAGATTCTTTTGGATTCCAGAGTTGCATCAGTTTTGGGGTTGCATCAGTTTTACAAGACCAGTACTTCTTCTAGAGCAAGTCCTGAGATCATTCTACTGTTGCATTTGAGAAGGGTGGACCAATCAATTCTTAGTCCACAGCACATTACACGTGAAAAGAGATGGTTTCATACAGTATCTAAGATATGCAGGCCTTCAGCTGTTGTGACAAGTCTGTCACTTCTGATCCCAAAAATTACGAGCTGCAAAAATGTGAATATATCCCAATGCTTCAGAACAGCTGGAACTTCAAACCTATTCTTAGATCCCAGCCTGCAGCATCTGCATAACAGTATTAGTTCACACAGCCATTCAAGAGTGTAAAGAATGGATTAAAGTAATGGGAATCTTAATATTTCTGATTTCTTCTAGACAGGAAATACGTACCACTGGAATCCTTAGGTACATAATAATTCAAATCTTACTATGACTGCTCTGATAGTAAAAGATTTCTTACTGATCCTCAATAACCTGTTGAACTTTCTCACAGATTTTACTAATGCATACTCACTTATCACTCAGATCATCACTCTGTGTGTTCCTTCAGTTATAATATCAATGCATCTCAAATGATTCTTCTACCGCAAACTCGATTTTGCATCCAAGGAATAACTTACTTTCTTGTATTGCATTAAGAATTTCTGAAAAGTCCACATCTGTCTTCTGTATGTCTGGGTTTATCCATATTTGTGTTTCCAGATGGTTAACCTGCAAATCCTCTCTTCCTTCTGAAGAAATTGAAGAGATTGATGGGGTTTGTGACAGTGCAGTAGAAAAATCCAATGAAGGGTCTTTCAGATTAGGGAATACACACATCGAATAAAGCTACTTAATCTGTCTTCCCCTATCAGAACCAATTTTTCTTTAAAACAAGCAGCTTTAGATATAACACGGACTGATTTAAAGCTAAATACAATGAAACAACAACATTCTCTGCCATCAGCAATGATGCAGAGTCACCACCGGCAAGTCCCTTGTTCAGATCAACATGTACCACCACGCCTGAGCATCGCTTCACTATACCATCTACAAAGCTAACTCCGAAATGTGAAAACAGACAAGAGGCATTGCTACAAATGACACAGCACTACAGGAACAACCAGGCTAAAACAAAACACACGAACACACAAAGGACAAATTAAGTCACAACACAGAAAACAACCACTAGGACAACAAGAGCATGGACAGCATGTTTCAGCCACAGGACACCATACATTCTTGCATGCTGTGGTCGAGGAAGCACTCCAGTACTGCAGTCCATTTCAAAGGAGGTCACACTGGTATGCAGTTGTTGCTGTTCAAAATCACTGCAGAATAAAAACGTAGGCTAGAGGGTCACAGTTTGAAACCTATTTGTGCATGTAAATAGACACAAGATTTGCCTGTTTCAGTGTTCTTTCAACATGAGCGAAGAAAGGAGGACATTTTGAAAACACACTCTTCCCATGCAGAAAAAGGTAACTCCACATCAAGAGTAGACAGGAAAAGGTACTGGGCAAACGGGCTTAAACTGCTGGCTGCACAGTGCTCCGATACAGCCAGGGAAAAGGAGGGAGCTACCGGGTATACGGCTGTTTTTATTTTAAAGAGTGGCAGCAAAATCTGACCTTTCACAAAGGCATCTGTTAGAAGTGATGCTCCTGAGTAACTAATACACAGACTTAGTAGAGAGCTGCAGTGGTCACGGAGGTACCTGAGAAAGCACTTCAGAACAAAAGGTCATGGTGGAAGAAGAAACCTTCAGGTCATTTAGTCCATTACCATGCCTTCACCAGAGGCTATCACTCTTGCTTTTGATGGAAGCATTTTGCTTTCTTCTGCAGTCTGCCTATAACAAGCTGGTCCAGTTTTGAATTTCCTCCTAGCCCATTGTATCTTCCTGCTCCCTCGTCAAATAACTATCTCACCACTGCCTTGATGAGAGCTACGAGTTATACCCCTGGGCACAAAATTACTCACCCCTATTTTAAAGACACTTCTTCCCTTTTTCAAAATACAAGTCTCAATATCGGTACACATATATCAGCTTCAGCATTTTTTATTTCCCAGTGCCAAAATATCATAAATTCAAACCATCTCATGCTTGCCCCAGCATATTCTTTTATTCCACAGCAAAGACTCACTGTTAACATCAGAGACAGCTCTGTGTGTAGATTCGTGTACAGTGATCTGTTATAGCAGCAGCAGGAGTCAGCATTTAATGATGTAGAACAAAGAGAATTTCTTAAGTAAGACAGCTGATTATTCATATAATAGAACCTAGGGAAATCTGCAGATGGCCTCAGAGGTGGGAGACTGGGATTTGCCCCAGAAGAGAATTCTGGGGATAAAGCAAAAATACTGCAGCTGCTGGAAAAGACGTATAAGCAATGGGATGGAGGTAGAGAAGTAATGGACACCAATTCAGTTAAGGGGCCTTGCAAGTGACACTCAGTTCTTTGTTAAATACTCAGCTACCACTATTAACATATACAATTACATATTTGCATCCTCAAATCCCACCAGTCTTTCTTCTCCATTTCAGCCTTAGTAGAGCAAAATAACAATACTGACAAATATAAAATACCCCCTCCTCCACAAAGCCTTCCATCTTTGTTACACCCAAATCACTGGAGCCAGATTTGGAAAGCCTGCATGTTTTTACACACACACTGTGATATGCAAATCATATTTGCAGATGTATACCCTCACACTGTAGTCTGCAACTGAGCATGAGCACTTGGATGCACAGAAAAACGCACATTTTTTTCAGTATCTGGCACCAAAGTAAAGAATATTAAATGAAGTTGATGGAACAAGTGCTGCTCTTTCTCAATGCACAACAAAGTGCTCATATTTACTCCATGTTTTCAAACGGAGGTGTGAGAACAGAGCTGATCTTTGAAATTCACTGAGGCAGCCAGGGCTTCTCGAAGAGCTTTACCACTTAGGTTCTGCTCAATGGTTGGAACAGAAATACTTAACTCGGTTTCTTTCTGAAATCACAGCCTCTCTTCTTTGCCCTCCCTCATTTCCAGTCAACTCAGCAAATGCAAACAAATGTTTTGCCTACAGCTCTAGAAGTTTTTGTAGAGAAATATTTACAGCTTCAAAGGATCTTTCTGAAAAGGCAGCTAGCCAGCAACTTCTCTCAGTATAGTGAGCTGATTTTCAATTTATTTTTTTTTTTAATCATTTTGGCAGCAAGAATGTACTTTCTCAATGGTTGAACTTCAGCATGGAAATGAAATACGAGCAGCAAATAATTAGTATGCCACGTGGGTAGATGGTCCTGTCACAGGGTCGTCTACCTCTAACTGGACGATATTTAGCAAGAGCAAATATAATTCTAATATGAGCAGTTTTGTTTTGTTACGTTCAGTACTGACTGTAGTTTCCACAGAGAAGTTGCTCCTTCTCACCAGAGCCTCTTCTTTAAAGTAACCCAAAAGCTGCTGTGCATGGTGCCCTTTTCACTAAAGGCAACCCCAGGTCAACATGGGGTGAAGGATCACCCTCGCACAGATACATTCTCTACTGGCTTCTTACTGTGAGTGCTAGACAGGTCATCTACAGCAAAAGCACAGTTTCAAATGGAAATTTCTTACAGCATTATCTATACAGGTTAGTCAGAGCTATACACATATGTGAAATCAATAGCTTTACTGATCTCTGTTCTGGCATTATCTTTTCTGTGACAGGAATGAAACAAAGCATACACCACAGTGGGTCTTCCCAGCATCCATCCCAAGACTGTACTTGACAATGCACCTTAATGCATGAAAAACATATTGTTTCAATTACTGCATCAGAAAAAAAGAAGCTATTCTCCAAGTCACAGGATATATGCAAACATATAGCAAGATAAAGTTGGCCTGGAAGCAGTGGCTCAGAGATAGCTGATTATGTATTATTAGGTGGAAGGCTGGCATTTCTCACAGCAAGTCTTTAAAAGAGACCTGCTTTTGCTACATCAGTCAGCGATTGTTTTTGGTAAGGAATCCTATAACATATTCCATTTTGTTCCTCACCAACCAGCAAAGTATTGCAATATTCATGAATGAAGTATAACTCCTTCAGTGTTTGTTTTCCTCTTGAACATATATGAAAAAATGCAGTATCAGCATTTTTCAAGAGCTATTTTTTCCCTCCCCACAGGGATGTAAGAACAAGAATGTTTGGAAATGTCAGAAGCTCTTTTGGGAGGTCAGGTTAACACTGGTGATCTGCAAGCTGCCAGTGCACAGGGCAGTAATACTGGTGAGTCATGCTCACCTTTTCTGCTCCAGTCCTTGCCCACCACATGAACTCTGCACTAACTCATTGAGGCCTCGACCCCAGATGAGCCACTGCACACCAGCAAGGTGGCTGCAGATACACCCATACAAAAAGGCAGTTCCATCGCACCTGCACAGTTTCTCATCAAAAGCCTCACTTAAGTCAGGGCAAAAGCTGAATGTCTTCTTTCATAAGTATCTTCTCAGGACATGGTGCAGAAACATATCCTGTATCCTGCCTCGAGCTGCCCCTTCTGCACACAGCAGAAAATGGCTCAGTTTCAACCTGCAACTCTTTGGCCTACCAGTCCAGCACTCTACTCTTTTTCTGGAACAAGACCATTACCCAGAAGCTTTCCTTCTGTCCTTGCTCCTTACCAGCATCACTAAGCTTCCTCTACCTTACAACTTCAGCACAATTTCAGATTGCTACAAGGAGTGGGGGATGATGAGTTCTCTTTTTCTTTCATTTTGATGTTTGTTTCCAGTCTTGAGTTCCTTTTGAAGATGGCAGTGGGGAGAAGGACAGGAAAAGTCATGTGTTTAGTTCTCTGTTTTGGAGAACTTGTTGTCATATCTGTCTAGTTAAGACAGTGCATCACATCAGGATAAGACCAGCTGTCTGCCATATCTGCAGTAGCTTCTGTGTGGTGTGGCAGTGCTGGCACATATTTACCTGTAGTGAAGGGAGTATCTTAAAGGCCCCAGTTTTCCCTTATTTGAGGTACTTACTTCCACCTGTGTAGGTCACAGGATTTGCCACCATCTATCTACAAAGCACATCTGCAGTTTCAGAAGAGTAATAAATAATAGGTAATGATAGACGTTGAAAGAGAGGCCTTTAAAGACTTCTGATTTAAGTCAAAGCACTCCATCATAACAGCATTAGTACACAACGTGTTTTCAAGACTGAAAAAACTGGGTACTCTGTGGAAATATTCACAGACCTTTGAAAAACCTCTGACCTGGTAGATTGCCAAATATGACTATCCATATGTAGGGACTTGGATCTAAGTCTTGATAGTCTTCACTGGTTCACCAATTACCTTTAAAAAAGAGTATACTCTGTCACTATTCAGCATAGCTAATTACATCTTCTACTATGCAAAAAGTGCTATTTGTCTTAATGGTTTTCTCATGGATTATAGATAAAATAATGTGTCTGCATGTTAGCATCTGGGAATCAAAAGCTCAATGTAAAAGCACAAAAATTCCATGTTAGTTCTAACAATACTTTCAAAGTTATTGGAATAAATACGTAGGGCTACTTCATTTTCCATAGGAAAGTCCAATGAATGTTAGGGGAAAAAAAAAGAAAATCAAAACCTGTATCATTCTGTTTAGCATGAAGAACCTATCCCATAACTCTCTCTGTGCATGGTCATGTCAAGGGTATGGTAATAACAATACTGGAATTATTTTTGAAAGGCAATTTAAAACTAGTTTCCCTTAGTAATGCAATACACTGTAAGGCATGACATATGTCTAATTATGTTAATAGCAACTCTTTTCTTATCTTCCAGAAGCAGCAGTAGTGAAGGGGATATTTCTAAACACCTAATATCAATAACTTATCACAGACTAAGGTATTTTGAAGACTTATGGTCTCCGTTCTCCCCTCCTGGCTGGCATCAGACACAGAGAAGCCCTCTCAGCCAATTAACTACAGAGAAGTGGGGAATCCTACATTCAGCGCTTGTTCTCTGTCTCATGCTGTGCGCAGTGTATGCCTTTTCGACAGACAACCACAGACAAAATGGATGGATAGCCCTTGATGCAAAGCCACGCCTTGAAAATCTCCTCTACTGCCAAAATAGCCCAAACACCAGGCTATGGGGACAGGGTCCTGCTAGACCTCAATTCTTGCATTTCTAAATTGGTCACTGCCCAGAATGAATTGTGGGCATGGGGACAGTCAAACCCACCAACACTGTGCTCTTCTCATCAAGAGGGAGGCATCTCTTAAGCAGTGAATTCAAACAGGACAACAGCTGAGGAGAGCTGATAATCCCCATCTCCCACATGGACAAGCACCCAAACCATTGGACTGCTGTGTAGAAGGACACAACCTCTTTCTTCTTCATTTCCCATGTATGCTCAAAGGATACCTCAATGTTCTGAGAGTCAAAAGGACTCAAATGTCCACACAGGAGCCCCAAGCACAGCATATCACATATTCCTATGCCTAATATTTGCAATTGCCTTGCTCTACGTGGCCCTTGTGCAGACCCTTACACAATCAGTAACGGGACAGTGTTGCACAGCGAGCCTTTGGAACTACCCTCTAGAAACACTTCTCTTCACGGATAATACAAAGAGACAAGGCACCAAAGTGTGTGCTCTCCTACTGGGAACTAAGCTATCTTTTTCAGGTGCTACACTGCTGGGACAGGAATCCACAGGAGACAGCCTGAAAATGGCACAAAGCCACTGTGTATAACTAAGCAGAGACATTTATGCACAGTTGCAGGTGCAAATGAGAATCTAGAAAGATGTCTGAGATCTAAATGGACTGAACAATTCAGCCCATTTCCTTTTACTCTCTTTAATATAAAAATGATAGTAGGAACGATTGTGTTTTAGTTCTGCCTCTTTCCTCTTACACCATGAGTGCACATACAAAACCATAGCTAGCAAAGATCACCATTGCATATATTAAAACATTTGCCTCTGTTTGATAACCTATGAATGATAAATCCCTTAGCTACCATTTACCTTTAACAATATCAAGACTTGTCAGCAGGCAACCTGTGAAGAGTACATGGAGAAAACATTGCTGAATAAACTCTTTACCGCAAAAACCGTGCCCAGTTCTCAAGTCAGCAGTTTACTGATGAGATAAACAGATCTAACAGATAACTTCAGGACACCAAATATTTACTCCATTATAATACGGGACATCAAGACGGCTTTTACAAGATATCTGATGTCTCTTCCAGGTAGATTTTAATGTAATAATCAATTATACAGACTCACATTATGCCATAGCCTGTTGCTGCCTTCACAGTCTAAACACATCTTGGTCATTTACTCCCACAGAAAGTACCAGCAGCTAGACCATTTTGGGAACTTCAGTTGTCCTGAGATCACTGAGGAATGAACATAGCATAGGAATATGAAAATGGCTATCCTAAAGACAGGATAGCAGAACAGAGGTCTATTCAGTGCAGGATCCTATTTCTGACAGCAGATGTTTAGGCAAAGGGAATACAGACAGGGCAAGCACGTACAGTCTATCCTCAGTCTGTCCCTTTCATCTTGCAGAGATTTAGAGATACCTGGAGTGGAAGGTTTCATCTAGGTGATAATGATTAATGGCTATCAATGCATCTTTGGTCCACAAATCTGTTCCTTTTATACTCACTGTCCCATGTGATCTAACCAGCAGCCATCACATTCCTCCCTCCCCCTTTTACTTGACTTGTGAGCTAGTGGGCCTGCTCCTCAGCGACAGTGCCATTGTAACCCTTAACATCCAGGCTAGGGTCCATGAAGCCCAGAAATTCACTGTCACCACGAAGCCTTTCTTACTTCAGTGTCAGCCAGCAGCTATCATGCTGACCCTACGAAATATGCCTTCCTGCACAGAAACTAAGGGTGCAGCAGTGAACCCCTACTTAGTCTATCATAGGGAGAGGGTGTGGTTCCAGCCTACCAGTCTGGGTGTGTGGAGACCTAATTAGGGAAAAGTTAAGATAAAGATCACCATTCCGCTACAAATTGGAGCTGAAGAATGGAGGCAATATTTCTATACTGATTGTGTAAAAATACTCTTTCTCAGATTTTTAACTTGTCTTTGAGAGTACTGCACAAGCAGCAGGAATGCTGCCCTTAATAGTGGTGCAGCTGGCCTTTCTTATAAAGCCCTGCAACCTATTCTAATTACCAAGACCTGCTAAGGATAAATAGAGAACTTTGCTATTAAAATGCATGGATTAGTTTTGGGCTGTTCACACAGGATACCTATCCAAAATACATTATTTTCAGTAATTGGTATTAAACAGAGCCTCCTTTGGAAGTAGTAGGAGAACATTTGAATGGCAAGGGTCATCATTTCAAGGCATTCTGGCAGCACAAAGGGCCTTGAAAGTATGTGCCATTTTGATGACCCTTAAAAACCTTCCAATCTCATGAAAGTGTGAGTCACTTCTTTATGCCATCAGTCTAACAGGTGCTGAGTTCTTTTCCCATGCTAGGTAAGTTCGTAAAGCACGGTGTAAGTAAAGTACTAAACTGCAGTAGTATCTCCTTTTTTCTATTTGAAGTACCCTGAATTCTATCAGTAATGAAGACCTCAAAAATGCATACACTTTGTGCTCCATTGGGCCTCTGAAGCATAGCTCGGGACAGAACTGCATACCCCAAGGACATGACTAGCAAATACTGTGCCTCTGGGAAGTTATCCAGCATGCAGAGAACACCTCTGCTTTCCGGAGACATCCAGCCACTCACGGCACAGGGAAGAGCGGTGGTCTGCACAACCCGAAGGCAGTTCTCTTCTGGAACAAGGAACAGATCAAAAATGATGCCACCTTTGCTTCGCTGCTGCCCTTATGCCTGCCGTAAGCTGTGATGTTGAGTTCTATGCAATTCTTTCAGGCTTTTTTGGCACCACAATGCATTGCACTGCTTGGAATTTCTAGTGGGTTCTGATGCCAAGATGCACTTCTCTGTATCATATCTACCCACCCAAGGAGCAAGACAACCCCCCCCCTTTTTTTTTTT
>Ga0181612_150068_pt1 | contig 12319 bp, 6 predicted proteins | sample HoacroProtozoa21_FD_119630 | JGI IMG/M metagenome (GOLD analysis project Ga0181612, IMG submission 119630) | Hoatzin crop microbial communities from Cojedes, Venezuel. Combined Assembly of Gp0051906, Gp0051904, Gp0051908 | reverse complement strand
CTGCACAGGACTTCAATATCTGACGGAGATACAAGAACAAACGTCAATGAACAAAAGGGAAAGAAATGTAACCACAAGCGGAACTCAAACTCCATGCCAGTGTTCTCACAGCCCTAAGCAAAGCTATACATCAAAATTTGCTACGACCATTGTTCTCAAAAAGTCCTTGGCACTTTTCCTCTAATAATCTTACTTTTGTTTTTTAAAAAAATGGAGCAAATTACATTTCTGCACCTATATCGTAAGGCAAAACTATAAATGCAACTACAAGGACAAGCTACCAAAAAAACCCCAAGCCAAAGATAACCCCCACCCTCAGGCCATCACCCTACACCTGCAGACTCTTTGTGAAATAATATCACCCTTCCTCTTCATCACTGTCTTTCATAGTAATGCCCTGAAGTCCTCCCCCATCCGTGACTGAGACTGTGGCCTCCTCCACGGTCAGACGGCTGTGAACGGTGTCGTAGGTTTTACTGTTCAGCGTTCCCTCCAGCACGCCTTGCAGCCTGAAGTCTCGGTAGGTTTTCTGCGGCAAAAATAAAACATCCTGAATTGGACTCCAGCAAGTCTGAGCAGTCTTCCACCATGCACTGGTCACTTCTAGCCTGCCAGCAGAACAGCTTCGTTCCTCCCCTAGTTAGGGACCCATCATCTAGAGTTTGCTAAAGATTTTGCAGTCTTAATTTCCAGGCTGCATGAAATTTCTATAAACTCTAGAGAGTCTACAAGCCACACCTTGATGATCATTCCTTTAAGAGATAGTGTTTTGTACTACATTTCTATAACTGTATGCTGCTTTCTCAGTGACTTCCATTCGTATCACTTATTCAACAAGAAACCGACTAAGAATTTTTCTAGCTGCATTTTGAAACGTGAATTTGGCCACAGGTAGTTCTGTCATTTGACAGAAAATTGAAATAAATGTCTGACTCTTTCCCCATAATATGAGTTTATTTGCATTTATCTTTACATTTATATGCCAAATGTGGGAAAATAAAATAAATTTAGATTATGATCTATATTCTATAATGTGAATGTTAATCAGGTGACTACTTCAGACAGTTAATTTACATTCTAAGTCATCCACATTTTGAGTCACATCTTTTTTTTTTTTTTTTTCCCACTTGAGGAAAGTTTCTTTCCCTGGTATCCATCCTTCCTATGAACCAGCAGATACAACTTTTTTCTTTGACTTTCTATCAAGTAAGAAATCTGAGTGAAATAGTTTTGTTCATTGATGTTATGTTCAAGTGAGCATATGGAAAATCATCTACTCTACCTTCTTTATTTTTAAATTGTAATACATTTGAAGTAATCTTCCCTGAAGTTAGCCTAAAAAGCTTAAGAAGGACGAGCTGATCTAGATAGTTTCTTATTTTGTGTACACTGTTACTACGAGTTCCCAATGTTTATGGAAGAGACTATAGGACAAAGAAAATGGAAAATAATTAGGGGTATCAGGCCCATTCCTCTGCTAGAGACCGTGCACAACCCATAGAGAAAGAAAAGAGAAGAGAGCTGATCTTGTTTCACTCAATACTTCAGAGAATTGCAAAAGACACCTCTCAAAATGGGTAACATTCAGCTGGGAGAATTTTTTTCTGTCACTGTCTACGATGATTATTTAAACCTTGTCGCAATCACTGCAACTAAGATATATTTGACTTTCATAGGTCAACTTCAGAGTCAATGGATGCAGCCTATGTTTTGCTCACACGCTTCTGCGAGCACCCTGACTGGTCTTTCTCAAGTGTCACCACTGCATTCCCTTTTTGTAACACTGTGCACTCAATTTCCTTTTACGCTGTTAACAGGTCCCACAGCCATTTCTTTCAGTCTTCCATTGTATTCCTCCCATTCTCAGACCAGCGCTCTGGGGTTCAGTCACTGCTCTTCTCTTGACATACTTTTGCAGGATAATAATGTTCACTTCCAAACTTCATTTTTCATTTCTCCCTAACTTTCCTCTTGGTCCTTGCCCCTTCTTTCGTCACGTCCCTCTGCTTGTGTCCCAGACATCTAACGACACCTTTACACCATCATGCCTCAGTCTTGGCTTTAATGGCAACAAGCAATGTTTTCATCTTCTGGTCATTCTCAATAATGCCACCACCTTTGCAGCATCCAAACATGAAAGAGTCATCTGTTTCTTAGTCATCCCATGCTCATTAAAAATTATCTCTTCCTACATTTTTTGAGCATTTCCAAGAGATGACGGGGCAACACAGCCTCCCAGTTTTCGCAAAAGCAAACAGAGATGTCCTTCCATTCACTCCAGAGTTTGGAGGAACTGTGCCTCTCCACGTGCCTCTCCCCAGCTGGGCTGTGGCAGTGAAAGCTGTTTATGATACTCGAACCACTGTTTCTTATTTCCCAGCAGCCTCCTGTTTGCTGAGTTCCTGCTTTACCAGGAAATGTCTTCTTCTCCCACCAAAACACAGGTGGACAAGATTTTTTATCTGCCAGTACATTGACCAGAACCTCTTTGGCTGACATCATCTTCTGAGATCTTCTGTATCCACAGAAGGTGCCATGGAGTCACACACTCGGAATTTATGTGCAAAGCAAACCAGGTGTACGGGCATGGAAAGGCTACGGCCATAACCAGCGTGTTCCCATCACTGCCGGGAGCCGACTTCTTTGAACAAGGCCAGTGCCAGGCCGCAGAAGGAAGGCTGCCTGACTGTGCCACTCGTTCACCTGAACTTCGGTTTTGTAAGAGCCTCTTCGTTTAACCTCCCAGATGATACTTAACTGGTATAATTCAGTCTTACCATTCTTAGATCTCACCGGGCACGGTTTTTAGATCCTGTAACACTTTTTCTCGCCCAGAGGATGACTTCCTACACTTGAGAAGAGCTTTAAACCTTTCACAAGAGCCATTCATTTCAACCACAAATAGCAAACTGCTTCTACAATTCTGGCACATAATACAATGATGAGCCAAATTCTGTTCCCAGAGAAATCAGTTAAGGTTAAAAATAGCAAAGCTAAGCTTGAGTGGTTCAGGGAGCCGTGGTGACATCATTATGACTCTCTCTTTTTTCCTTTTAACTACTGAATACTGAAAGTTGCAGTTGTGATTCTAGCACCCACAAATTAAAATACTTCTGACTCTACAGCCTTGCATGAACTTCATGAGAAAATATTTTACAGAAATCAAGGTCACCATTGACAACAGGTGCTTCTTGTTCCACATTTATACGGAGAACAAGAAATGTTCAGAGTTAAACAAGACAGAATTAAAAGGAAAAAAATCTGAAATGGCTTCCTGCCTCTCGCCTAAGGGCATTAACCGAGATCTAAAAGGGAGTTAGAAGAAAACTTTCTTTTATGGTAGGTTAACCCATAATCGCCTATTGCAAGGCAATTTACACTTCGCTCAGAAGCATTTGACATTGGACAGTGTAAATGGCTGAGGACTGGGCTGGAGCGATCAGTATTTCTATTGATACTTAGAGTATGAACAATTAGAAAATGTTATCTAATATATTGAATGTTGTTTTCCAATTGAACTTAGTAATCACATGCGCGTAAGAAACAGAAAATAGTTACTTCTTAGGAGAGTGGGGAAAAATGAAGAAAGAATGCTATTGTGCTTGTTACGGTAAACAAAAAAAAATGAGTAATATGTCAAATAATAATTTATTAGGAATACAATACAGCATTGCTGTACAGCTAGCAGTAACCTACTAAAATTCTTTGGAACAATCTTAATTGTCACTGACTACAGAATGGTTGACAATTACTAGTGCACATATAATTAACATGAGAGGTTTTAATAAATTCTTTTTCTTCTGAAATTTGCTACAACTGTGAAAAAAAATTCCCAGCCTAAAACTACATAAGTTTGCAACTTTATTCCAGATTTTTTAACTTTTAGGATGATCTACACTTAGCCATGTTAACACTTTATCACTTTTCTCTCTTTATTATGCAGCCTAACGAACACATTTTATTTACCTTCACTATCTTGATGAGAGTCTTCAGCTGGTAGATGTGAAGCTGAAGGTCTAATCTATCAGCCAACCACATGCATATGACTTTCATGGAGCTGCTATACCATTGCTGAAAAGAAGGATAAAGAAAAAAAAACAACCCACACTAAATAACCCTGCAGTATTCATTTAACAGATTTGGTAATGAGAGGTAATGAAACACTTTGAAACGATCACAGATCAGCACTTGAAGTCAACAACGATATAATTTCCTGTTAAGAGAATTGCATGGGTCAGTAGGAAATCAAATAACTTGACCTAGACTGTTCTTCACATGAATTAGCAACTGCCATTTTATCTTTCAGTTACAACATTTTCAAGCAAAATAGCGTTATGCACTTTGCTATCTGTCAGTAAGAACGGACATTAAATACACAATTACATGAGAGAATTGACAGCTAAAACAGCAAGGGAAAAACACAGGTAGGGTATCTTAAAAGAGATTTTTGCAGTACCTCGGTTTTCCAATTCAGACAGGAAAACAGCATCAAATATGGAATAAGGAATCTGTCTTTCTTTTTTTTCTTTTAAATCACTTCTTCATTAAGGAAAAAATTCAGAACTCCGTGGAAATTGTATTCAGGTATGATCAAAACACGACTGCACCCCCCCAAATAAACATGTTAAATTTTTTCTTTTTAATATGTTAATTGCTAATTATAATTACAGCCCACCTTATTTCCTTTTTGTGTCTTAGGCATGGGCATGTTTTCACTCAAAGCTTCACGAATGGCTGGGGTAAGAATAAGCTCTCTGCTGTTCGTGTCTATGTTACCGTAAAAAAATGCTCAGATCCAAATAGCTACTATAATAGTTCTTTCACATTAACTGGATTAAAAGAAATTTTACTAAACATAGTCGTAGCAATTTTCCTCCCCGTCCTGTAAAATACCAACGAGATGTCATTTAGTCAAACTGTAAAAAGGAAGGGATTTTTTTCTCATTTTAGCAGTGAGAGATTAAAAGAGTTTGTGTCGTAGCTCTGTTTCTAGCCTCTTCCCTGTGGGGAAGAGGCTTAAATTCTTTTCTAATGTAATTTCCTGCGTCTTTACAAAATACACAGATACGCAAAGAGAGGAAGTATTGTGCATATTTGAAAATGCAGCATGTTAGGCAAGGTATACATTGTGAAGTAATTCAAAGGAAGGATCAAACATGTCTCATTAGCCATCTCTACAATGACAAATAAAATGAAATACATATTGAAAAAATGAAGACAATTATTTGCTATTGGATGTAACAAGAGACAAAAACAGAATTCTTTAATCAAAATGTAAGGTCTCTGGCAAAAGCTTTAAATATATACAGTAACTATATGTAAATACTTTTTCCTTACAGGAAACAGTCTCATCTCATTGTAACTATTGGTTTTAAGGCAAGTTTGAAATAAGAAATAGGATTTTCAAATAATAATGACTTCATTTATTTTGTTTAATGTGTTAAAATGTATTTTAACTATAAACCATTGGAAATAAATGTCTTTTACTTTTTTTTAGAGCTTCTCCTATTAATTTACTGTTTTACAGAAGAGAACAAACGCACCACACGAAATGCAGACAGCTGCACATTTCATAAAAGTAGTTTGATTTATTCAATAAAATGGGACTGATTGGGTATGCATAAAATGTTGGGTTCTTATCACTGAATGACATTCTTATATGATTTACGTTATTTCACCCCAAACATGCATGCTGGTTTTGATTTCCTTTACAAGCATCTGTAAAATATTTTTAATGTGTCAGAGTTGTTACTAAGTGGCAGCTGTAAATATATGACAGGTGTTGTATGTATACAGATGTCTAGAAAACAAAATACAGTTGAGCTGATTCACTTGATGAACGCTATTGATCTAAGAAACATAAAAACTCACATGCCAAGCATTCTACCCAGAACATCTATTGTTATGTACAATAAGATGAGCCCAATTATTATATTATCACTCAGCCTCTACAGTTGTTAATCTTTAACATAATCATGGTAGATATAGAGGATGATTTTCGTAGTGGAGTTTTCTCAGAACTGATATTATTCCATAAAAAAAATAATCCAATAACACACTCACGATGTGTTTGGTTTCTATCAAGTAGAAAGCAGAAGGGGCTCAAGCTTGCTCACACAAACAAACTACGGACGGGATCAAAAATTCCTTGATCGGTTTCCCCATGCAACACCACCAAACGGTGCCAGATCACTGAGAATAGACCCAGTCCCAGTTTTCTGGCAAAACATGTGTTTTAAAGCCCAGCCAGATAACTTAATTAAAATGGATGCAGTAAAAATTAGAGTCTCCACACATATCTGTGATATACTTGCATGCACTGAAAACAAAGCTAAGGAATTAGAGGGAATTAATTTTGCTACCCAAATTGGTGAATGAAAACAATACAATATCTTTTCCTGACTAGTTTTGACACATTAAACTTTCAGCAGATATGTTTCATTTGGTGATTGTGAACACTCTGTCAACATACCTTGTTCAGAAAAAATACCACTGCTGTGGTATTAGAAAAAGATGCATTCTTTTTTTGAATTGTCACGGTATTTTTAACAAAAATCACATCCAGTATATTTTGAGAATCCTCCTACAGGTACTTGTGGATAGTATTCCTGTTCACTATTGGCCTTAGACCCACTGGTTTTGAGCAGTTAGTATAGGCTGAAGCTGCATAAACATAAATCTGCGGGACTTCTTAAGCAGAAAAGTAAACATTTCCCTATCGCTTCTTTTGGAGCCTGTTAAAACGCACAGAGCTGCAAATGCCTCTCAGAGGTGGAAGCCAAGGCCACACATTTTGCCAACCTTGAGCATGTTATAGAGGCTGGGATGCATCTACTGCGGCTCATGGGAATCTACTGCAAACTCAGAAGCTTCAGCGATTAGATAATGACACAGTTTTTAAGTAATACTCATTTAAAAAAAAATCCTTCTAGCTGGTTTTGAGAAAAAGTCACTTTCCCGCTAGTAACAATAGCACTGAAAGGACAATGCGACTCTTGCAGATGTCAATAACACGGTCTTAGTGCCATATTCTTTGCTGTCGCCTATGCAAGAATAAAGCAGTAAGTGTTTATTATGTACTTTTTTCACATCAGCACATAACAGCAGCCAACCACTTTAACAAAAATATGTTTGCCTCCCTGTTTCCCCCCCTCTTCTCATTCATAGCTCATCCAGCTCCTGTAAGGGCATGCATTACTCACTTCATTTTCCTGAGATACCTCTTTTAAAGTAAAAAATAAGAGAAAAGGAAAGGCTAGGGTTGACTCTGTGAGACCCCTGTATTTATTCACACTTATCGTGCATGACTGTAGACTGGTAAATCATATTAGCAGCCTGTCTCCCCATCAAGCTGCTACTTGCTTTCCAGCCCTGGGAAGGTTCAACAAATCAACAGGAGCACGGAAAACAGAACATCAGTTTAATCTAGTGTTTAAGGTGAAGTTTTCAAACCCAATCTAAGAAGATCTTTAGAGCAAGCAACAAGCTGAAGGGCTCAGAAGGTGGTATTGACAATGAAAGAGTGCTGAAATATTGAGAAGCGCAGCACTTGTGCATTTTTAATAACAAGAGGGTCAACAAGGACACAGCTCCCTCAGTGCCAATAGTTGCCACACCAGGGCTATAAACGCTCTCAGTTCATCAGATTTCTTAAACAGTTCATCAGCTTTCTTAAACACCCTAAACCCCCTCAGCGGACCTTTAGTCTTAAATTAACAAACCAAAGCAATGAAAGAGGGTGTAGCTTGAATGGCCAGCATTGATCCCCAACGGGGCTCGGCGCGGCTACAGGCACTGAAAAACTCGCTCCATTGTCGGGAGGAATTGACAAACCTCCTCGCCTAAATAGTCCAGCTGAGGCGGGCTGGAGGCACGCAGCTGTAAAGGGCTCCCCTCGCCCCGCTCCCAGCGCTCACAATGCGCCAGGCATGAGCTCTTTGTCAGGCCCAGACTCTGCAATTTTCTAACAAGGATTAAAGTTGTTTCTCGGCAGGGCCAGTGAAAAGCGATTTAGCAACATACCGTGCTTTCTTCAGGCAAGTTAAAGACAAGTAGTTAAGGAATTTCATTATTCTGCTGAGCGGTGGAAACACAAAACAAATATATTAAATATTCACCATCTTTCTGGGTGCCTGAGCTATAACATTCGCAGAACGGTTCAATTAAATATAACACTTATCGGCTGAAAGCAAGCACTTCAGATTTATTTTTGAAGTTTTTATAAAAAGGTGCAGCTGTTTGCCACCTGGAAGGAGGCTCAATACATACTAACACACAATGCTTCAGCCCTTCTAGGGCTGGTATCCCTAACGCCTGAGACACAAGACCCCGCCGGGTTTCTATATCTTGCCTGCTCTTGATAAATGGGGACTGTCAAAATGCTTTTTCTGCTGAATATGGCAGGGGGAACAGCTTTTCTAGGAGCCACATTTTATCTTCCTACCGAAGCCTTTATTGCGCTATTGATTAGGAATTGAGTCGCTCAGACGACAACGGGAGCGTCTTTACTTCCTCCAGCTCTACTTTTCCTACCAGGAGCAATAACAGAAAGCATTCTTCTCACTGAAGAGATCGTACATCAAAGGCAGCACAAGCTAAAATGCATAAGAAATACTACAAGCATGCTAAATATTAAGTGCTAAAATGCCCACTTTTTATTAAAAGGCAATGCTATTATATTGTTTCAAGATTTTGATAGCTGGCACTAGTAGTGTGCCAAGGAACTTCTAGAACATCTGAAAAAAAAAGGTCAAATGACAAAAGAATTCCTTAAAAAAAGCAAAGCAAAAGTTAGAAAAAAGTTCCTGATTTAAGTTTCACAATTTATTTCCCTCTGCAAAATACAAATAATCATACCGACTTCCTTTGTTGAATGCTTATGATCATGAGGGAGCCAAGCATTACTTGTAGTGTCTTTCAAAATACTCTTGACGTTTAGAAGTTACAGCTGTATTTTCAAGTTTAGGTGTAGACATCACCCACCTAAATAAGCACTTTCACCTGAGCAGAGAAGAACTCATAGACTCTTCTGAAGGCTGGAAATTCTTGGTAACTCTTAAAAAAAAACTAACTGGGGAAGGAATGCTCAACCTGTGGGCCACCATGATACACCAGAAGGTCGTTTGCATCTTGTAAATATACACAGGAACACCAAAGTAAGAAATCTAGTCAAAAGAAGTAATTAACATTCAAAATACATTTTTTGCAGAAATGAAAAATATTTAGTTGCAAACTAAAAGCAACAACGAAGTAACTTTGCATATGATATTTATGTTTTTCCCTCACATTTAGGTAGCCTTTTGATTAAGAAAGCCTGAGAAACCTTTGAAGGTTGAGACAACTGTAGGTAGACATAGACAAAAAAGTTCATGTATAAGCATCTAGACATTTTGTTTGCACTCTTCCTGCCCTATCAATTCTGATTCCCAACACAGGCAATTTATGGTCAAAATACCCCTTTTTTCTGCTGGAGGGAGACCAGAACTTATTGACTAGTGAGGCAGTATCCTCTCACCACCCCCTGCTGTATCTTCACTCTCCTGGGAGGAGCAGATTACCTCCACAGTGACTTTTCTGTTCTAGATTGCACTCATCATGGACGTGCATCAGTCTGCGAGGCACTTCCAATTGCATCTCCAATGAAAATAACTGTGCCAGTCACCAGCAAAATCAAGGAACAGACCCTGGGGAAACCTCAGAGAAGAGAAAGCCCTCATGCAAGAGCTTTCTCATCCCACTATCAGCTCCATGTGGCTTCATGGTGACAGCCACTGCCCTTCTGCGACAGGTCATCCAACCCCACAGAAATGTGGTTTCTCATCATACATAGCCTCATAGTGCCACAACATAAATGTTGAGCTAGCTTTGACTCTGAGCACTCAAGTTTACAGTGACATGCCTGAAAAAATATTCCCACCAAAATTCAGAATTTTTCCTTTGTGGGAAGCCCACGCGACGGTGGTATTTTTTGTGTGCGTGTGTCTCAGTGTTATTGTTCTGAATCAAGAGAGTGAGACGTGCTTCTACATTAGAGTCAGTAAAATTCAGTTGGCAGGTCATTTTGCTGGCCTTTGACTGTAGAAACAAAAATTACACCATCTCTAGATACAATAAAATTGTCATGCACACTTGTAGCCCGGATGTTCTTACAGCAACCCTAATGCTTTTGGCTGTTTGGGTTTTGGCAAGATAGTAATCTCTGTTCAGAACATCAAAGAACTTTACATTATTTCTATGAAAAATGAAGAAAATCTCTACCATCCGATTCAAAGCACTGCTATGACTGGGTAAAAAGTTTTATGTGGTATAAATTTCATAGCGAAATAAATACAGAGGGAAATGGCTGACATTCCAACTGTGCCAAGAGTTAGAATTGTATCTCCACTTCATGGGCATTGATCAAGCTCTACTTACCTACATGTTCACTTCCTGTATATTTACTGTATCTGGACACACTACTTTTATTGTTATTTACAACATATAAAATACAATCTGAAAGGATGTTTTAACACACTTTGGCTTTCATCCAATAATAGTCTATATCCATTCATATGCAGACATAAGAACTGGAAAGTTTGGGGGCTTAATTTTGCATTTTCTTTAATGTTCACAAAATTCAAGTAGAACAATATAGGGCTTAGGGGGTCACCATGATGCCACTACTTTTATTCTTTTTGCATTTCCCCCCCCCCCCCATGAATTTTAATTTAAAAAAAACTGAAAGAAATGAAGATTAAACTAAGCACGAGTGGAAAATCCATGGAATTAGCCTTGTTAGAACCACGGGGTCAGCAGGCAGTCCAAACAAATAAAGCTTTTCTTGTACACTGAAAATCAGATGTTTAAAAGCCCTTCATCTGTAAAATGCAAATGATTAAATCAATATTAAATGCAATATGAAAAATCTGTATTTATCTCTGCCCCCCATTTTGCTTCAATTCCTTCCCACATTTTCATCCAAGGACCTGTCCGAAAGTCCCCCTATTGCTGTATCACTCATTTCTGCTACAACACTCCCAAGCCCTGCATTCCCTCATGTGCTCCTACTTTGCACAGAGCCCCTGACACCCACCTCTTCCACCCCACCAATGTCTTACGCTTCTAATGCTTGGCACCACTTCACAGAATCACAGAAGCACAGCACAGCAGGGGTTGGAAGGGACCTCTGGGGATCATCTAGTCCAAACCCCCTGCTGAAGCAGGGTCACCTACAGCAGGCTGCACAGGACCTTGTCCAGGTGGGTCTTGAATATCTCCAGAGAAGGAGACTCCACAACCTCCCTGGGCAGCCTGTTCCAGTGCTCCGTCACCCTCAGAGGGAAGAAGTTCTTCCTCATGTTCCGACGGAAGTAAAGCACTTGAAGACATAATTCCAAAAACAAGCAAAACACTTCCCCTAAAACAAGATTATATATGAAACCCGTCTCATGAGAAAGACTTCTTTATGGTCCTGAGTCAAGTAGAAAAGTTAAATACAATACACCTTTCACACAGCCACAGATCATGGGTTTGCAGACCATAAAACTGACATTAGTACTTAAATTGAACCTTTGTGGCTTGGGCTTCTTGCCACACAAAACTTCTTGAAAAGGTCTTACTAGTGAGTACTTAAGTTTTATTTCTGTAGATCAGTATTCTTCTTCGCACGTGTACCATTTGAAGGGGCTGGACTCTAACACTGCATCTGGCTCACCCGCTTAAAGCACTTCAGGTATTACCAGATAACATCCATCTGCCAGAGGTTCATCCTTCTTTCGTGCGGCTCCCAGCTCCATCCAGCCAAGGCAATGAGGGGAAGATACTGCTGTGCACCCACTCCTCACACCACCTGATGGAAAAGCCACCACTTCTGGCTCGTTGCACGTGTTCTGCATCAGTAGTGTGAGACATTTGTCCCGTCCCATTTTATCCCATCCCATCCCATCCCTGCAGCATACTGCTGTGCCACAGTGCAGCAGAAAATGGAGTTGAGGTATTTTGCCCCACACAAAACTGTTTTCTCTGAGGGTTGAGAGAGCGACTTGCTCTCCCAGCCAAAGCCTTCAAAGAGCTCAGGAAGGGGAGGACAGGGAGCTTGCCATCTGTTCGGGGCAGAACAGCCAATTCTGCATACCTCCTTGAGTGACGTTCTAAAATGGATGTGAATGAAATCAGCAGCTGTCAGAAGAGCTGAAGGTGTGAGACAATCTGGGCAAAACCAGTGTGGAATATTTGTTGGTCAAGGACACAAAATTAAAAAAATAAAACAAAACAAACACCACCCCCCCCCCCCCCCCCGTTTGTTTAAGGAACTTAACCACAGAAAATCACTTGTGTTTTT
>Ga0181612_174875_pt1 | contig 12320 bp, 9 predicted proteins | sample HoacroProtozoa21_FD_119630 | JGI IMG/M metagenome (GOLD analysis project Ga0181612, IMG submission 119630) | Hoatzin crop microbial communities from Cojedes, Venezuel. Combined Assembly of Gp0051906, Gp0051904, Gp0051908 | reverse complement strand
TGTCACAGTGGCTAGGTGATAGAAGCCCAGGATTTGTACTTGGCCACTTGGTTTTATGGCTGATGACAGCCTGTAGCATCAGTATGCTGATGCTATGTGTTGTAGAACAGGAGTCCATGCAGGTACACTCAAGTTCACTAAAGTTTTAGAAACTGTCAAACCAACTAAGCTGGACTGAAGCGTTCTGTTCGAACGCCATCCTTGCCTGTCTCTATTGCCTCTGATACCTCTCTTGCTGTTTGGAGATGATGCAGTTATTTCTGCCGTGCTCTGTAGAGTAGAGTACAGCAGTTGAAGCCTTGTGATGCACAGAGGAGTTCAAAGACACATTAGTCTGTGGCTACAAGTCTGCTGCGGTAAAAAGCATCTTCCGCTGGTAAAGCTTTGTAGCCCTAGCCCATGGTTAGGATTCCTGGTTCAGATTTTGATGAGACCCCATCTTTCTTTACATATCCCAGGATATTTTTGGTAGGCACCTGTAGCAGACTGGGTCTGATACATTCTTATACTGATAGATTAGCATCTGAAGTTTGGATCTGGCATCTTAAAAGACAGACTGATGGTGTCACTCATTGAAGGACTGCACAGTGACAGACCTACAAGATCAGATCTCATAGTGCTGAAGCATACAGTTAAGAAATTTCATGCTCATGGAAAACTGCTGTCCTAACCCTGATGGAGTTGAAGCACCAACTGTTCTAGCATCTACCTAATACTGTGCTTGTAAAGCTAAAGAGTGATTGCTTAAAGCCAACGACACCAATGCTAAAGTCAAGGAGAATGAATACCTGTTAAGAAAACAATGCTGAGTGAAACCCTTGGGAACTATTTTAACCTCAAGTCCCAGCAAATACACCCCAGATATGGGTCAGAGTGAATCGGGCCTTTTTTCTGTTTCAAGGTGTATGACAGGATCTATTGCAGCGCAGCCAAGACCTACTGTGCATCTGAAGTGCTGAGTCTGGTGGAGTATTTGTACTTGCACTGTGACTACCTGGCTCACCAGAAGGTGTGGTGCTAGCCAGCCAGCCTCAGAAGTCTCTTTCTTATGTCATCTTCTGCCTTGGCATTGACACTGGGAAAGTTGTTCCTTATTAGACTTAATTATTTGAGTTCAAATACCTAAAGGATTTTGTGCTGCCAGAGTGGATGCTTGAACTCATGGAGAGTAAGAAAGCTGATATCTAGTGTAGTTTAGGAGCCTGTGGCTCTTGAGATCTCTCAGCTCAGGTTTTTAATGCCAATTTTGCCAGGTGCCACGTTGTTCTGTTTCAGTTCAGAATGTGGAATACAAAAACCTGAACCTTTCCTGGCCTGAGGCTTTTGCTTTAAGATAGTGCCAGGCTTATACACCTTTTTCCATGGGACATATGGAAACAGAAGTTGAAGGGACTTTCTAATATACATATGCAAGCAGTAAAGCAGCAGGCCTGAGGGAAAATTTAAGGATAAGTGGTCCTAAAAACCCAACCTATTGCATAACTTTGTGTCAGAGCATGGAAATTAACTGTAGTTGTGAGACAAGTGACCAAGTAGTGACTTAAGGCTGGGTTAAATGTTCCAGCCATCATCATTAGGGATAGTGGATATTTGTAAGAAGTTTGGAGAAAGAGTAAAATGCAAACTAATAAAGGTGTGTGGGCTAATGCCGGTATAGATAATGATCCCATTCTCCCATTATTGCAGGCTTAAATGAGTGTTTAGTTGCCTTTTATTGCTTTTTCTCAGTGAGCTATTTTGGGAAGCATAACAAAATATAATGAAAACATGTTTCTAACCTGTGTATAAGCTATATAAAGCATTAGAGAGCATGAGGGAGAGGTGGTAGTTTTAGCAGAGTGCCTAAATAATTCTTCTCCCAAGACAGTTTTCTGACCAGTTAAACTCAGTATATGTGGGGAAATGCCATTGTAGTTGAGCAGTCTGAGACGTGGGGACTCACAGGTCCATATTTCCCTATTTTGTCACATCCTTCAGTTCTGAAGGAGAGATGAAGCATCCACAGGTGAAAGACGGGCACAGACAGCAGATCAGAGACACCTGTGAGCTCTCTGTAGGGGTGCTTAGCATCAGTGGTTTCAGGGTAATCAAGCTTCTAATTCAGGAATGGGCAGAGAGACTGCAGCTTGAAGCTTGTATCTTTTAATGCTCATCTGAGCCCAATGCAGTTAAATGGGGATGTAAAGAGTATTACAAGCAATAAATAGGTGGCTTGTAACAGTATAGCTGGCTCAGTAAGGAGAGGATTGGGAGAGCTATAAAAACCATGAGGAGCAAGCTAAAAATATTGTTAGAAATGAGAGGGAGAGGAGGAAAATTTTTGAGCACTGGCTTTAGAAACTATTTCGGATTACTGTAAAAGGGCCTTTCAAATACATTTTGAGGCAGGTGGAAAGTACCTGAGAAAATAACTGCATGGGAAGCGGAGAGGTGGATGAGGAGGAGAAAGATCAGTCACAAGCTACTCCACTCCTCTCCCCATGGAGGTAAAAGTGAAGGGAAGGTAAAACTGGGCCTCTTCCCCTAGAGATGGGGGGAACTTAGTGAGATGCTGCTGTGAGGAAGAAGAGAGGTGCATATTTCCTGGGATGCTCACTGACTTCTGCTAAGTGCCTCGCCTGTCTTGGTTCGCCCTCCTCCTTTGACTTTTGCCGTGAACAGATATTTGTGGCATTGCTGCAAACAGCCTTAAGAAGAGTTTAAGTTGTAGGAGCTGTGACTTTTCCACCATGGTACCTTGTGTTGTGTTTCTGGCTTTGCTTTCTCTTTGGCTTGGATGGTAAAGGAACTAATCCAAAGCTTCTCCCAAAAGTTAGCCCAAGAGAATCTTCTTTGCTGTATCCTAAGACACGGACCTGGCTTTTGATTAATTTTTTTATTCCTGCCCTTTCTTCTTATCTTAAGTTTAGCCAGAAGCAAATGTGCTAAAATAAAATAGTATATATATATATAGTGTTGGCAAAGGAAGTCTTGACTGTTAGCAATGTGCAGATAGATTTCCAGCCTGTGATGGCATGGTACTCACAGGAAGAGGCATTTTTCTGTCAGAGAAAACTCGTCCTTTGTTGCTGGTTATTTGGTCTTGAGTGAGCGCGTGCAGCACAGTCCTGGTACCAGCTTTCTACTGTAGAAGAAATCTGGTGGCTTTTGGCTGCTTCTGCACTTCTGATATGTTGGCTGTTACGTAACCAGCCAGATTTGTGTGCTGGGAAATGTGGCAGAGGCTGTCATGCTCATGGAATCATGACCTGCCTTAGAAGGGAGATGTTTTATCTTCGTCTTACTGAAGTGAAATAAACTGATCTGCATGGAAATTGAGTCCCATCTGTGTCTCTGCTGTACATCAGTGCCCATCCTGGCTTCAGTACTCGGCATACTCATAGTCCTTCAGCAGCCCACTGTTCAGGGTTCAACTTGGTCTTGCCAAGACAAACTGAGGGATTTCTCTGGAGGTGGAAGAACTTGACTCTCTTGATTGGTTACTCTGTAAGGCAAGTAGAAAAGAGGAAAAATTACCTGTTTACTTTCCAGTACAGGGCTTTATAGTAGAGACACTTAAAAAAACAAATTGTACTGCAGATCTCTTGAGATTTTGCAGATCTTTATCATACATCCTGTAGATGGGAAGGGCTGTTAGAGCAGGGAACTAACTGGAACTAATTTCATCTGGTTTTTTACCTTCTTATTGTTATTGGTTGTTGTTTTTTGTTTTTTTTTTTTTTAATTGCTACAGTGCTTTGTTTACTTCGTGTGTGAAGTCCTTAGTAAAGTGGGACCTGAAGTAGTTAACCTTTCAAGTTGTTTGGACAAGATGCACAAAATCTAGCAGTACCACAGTAACAGCATGACCCTTTCTGTTAGCCATCTCCTTCCTCAAAGCTCTTCAAGAGCCCTGCAGACTCACTGGAGCACAGGGAGCTCTGCTAAAGCTACTGGTGTGTAGGAAGGAGAAATCAGATTGCAAATGGTGTGTCTCACATTGGGGGTGTTTGTGGAAGAAACGTTTTAGCCGAGACCACAACAGAGATTGATCTGAGACTACATGGGGAAGCTACTGAGAAGAGTGGAGAGAAAAGGACCTCACAGAAACTCTGGGGTTTTTGCTGATTTCTTGCTTGTTGTTTTTTTTTTTTTGAAAGTGAAAATCTTTCCCAACTAATCCCTGACTGAGCCACCTGGCCTTCTTTATAGCCTGTAAATCACTTTTCACATTAAAAACAAAACTGAAAAGACAAGGTAGGCTAGCAGCTTAGGGATATGGTAACACCTCCGCTGAAAATGTAAGCAAGAATAATTGCTTCTAGAATGCTCAACAAACCAACCTACCACTTAATTAGGAATAATAAATCAAGTAAGGGAGGGAAACATTTGAACATCTGTCCTATAGCTGAACTTGCAGGCAGGTTATGGTTGCTCAGGGACTTTCTTCTACATTACTTTAACACTGTGTAGGGACTGTAATAGTATAACAGGGCTTCTGTTCAACAGATATTATTTCTGTGCTGGTCTGGTGTGTAGGAGGGCAGGTGGCGTGTGGTGGGAGGAAAAATGTGGAGATTTCTGTCAAGTACTATAGTGAGGACGAAGTTCTTAAAGGTCACAATGATTGCTCTGGATTGTGGCCCTCAGGAGTTAGATGGATCTTGACTTTTCTGGTCATTCCACTGTTGTGGACTTTGCTTGCTGGAGCATTCTCCCAGGCTGTCTTTGTAGTTCAGACTGCAATTCAGGCGATTACTCCAAGTTGTTCCAAGGAGAGGTAGGAGTTGATTGAACTTGAGTTGATATTTGGGTGGACTCAAATACGGGATCCATCTCTTGAAATGAAGGCTGAGAGAAATTGGTTCCTACAGTCAGTCTTCCATGTTGGCAGCATGGGCTGGGTTTTCAGCAGGCTTCAGAAAGAGCAGAGGTCCTGTCCAAAGCCCAGTGTGAGGCACCCAGGCTTTTTAATGCTTTGAGTGTGTGGCAGATTTCTGGAATGAGAGACTTGGTGAGATTAGGGAGCTGACCAAACTGTAACTTTTATTTGGGATAAATATAGGGGATTTAGCCACAAAAACTATATTTGTAACTGGGGACAGGGAGTGGGGTGCCTTTTGATGTTGCTGACTATTCCATCCATTGGTTTGGGAAGGTTCAGAAAATGATGGCTAAATCTTTCAAGAATGACTGGATGTTCGACACTAATGAGGAAAAAAATGCAAGGCTAAAAGCATCCCAGAAGCACAGAATTCAATTATTTGGCAGTGGAGTTTGATTTTTGGTGTATTTTGTAGTACATTAGTAATTGATCTGTTCAGTATTTGTAACTGTGGAGGAGCTCTAGATGACTGTTTGTCGTGACTGTTACAAAAAGTTCAATACTAGGAATGAAATTTCTCTTTGCTGTGATTGTTCCTCTGACTTATGGCTAATGGAAAGTAGCTCTCATGCTCCTTTCTACAGAAAATTGATCTTGATTTTTCTTTACCAAGATCCCAGTAAGAGGAATTGTTTTGTAAAAAAAAAACCCAGTATGAAGTTAAATCATGGTGAGAGCTGCTGCCTGGTGGGCATGTTTGGCACATCTCCTCTGGTGCAGACCATTGGGGTTTTTGCACTGGTCATTGCTCTGTGACTGCAGCTCTGTGCCCAGGAGGCAGCTGTGCTTGCATTCCAGAAGTGGAAATTTCTCAGGGCCCAAAAGGTTCATCGTCCAAGTTCTATTAAGCCCAGAAATTTGATGGCAAATCTGTTTTGAGCTTTTCTTACTCTCTCTCTTTCCCTGCTTGTCATCAGTGATTCTACTGCCTGAAGGAATCTCCCAACTCATTCTGTCATTTCTGTTGTGCATATACTGTTTTTTGGGGGGGTTTTTTTGTTTTTATTTTTTTTGGTAGAAGCTGGAGTTCTCAGGTGGTTTCCCTTCCAATTCCTGGACAGGCTAAGAAAGATTTGATTTCCAAATGAGGCAAAAGAGAGTGTGTTTAGTCTGGTATGTGCAAAGACCCAGCTGTGCCACTGAATCTCTTAATGACTTTCATAAAAGCTGTTCTCTGTGTCCCGTCTTCCTCAGCTGTAAAATAGTGACTAAGCCTGCAAGGGATCCTGTGCTTAGTGTGGGACTCAGTTCTGCTAAACACTCTCTGAAACAGGTGTGGTTTTATGGGAGCTTTTCCTTTAGGCTGCTTGTTCCACATCTACCTCTTCCAGGACAATTTATGACCGTTTCTGAGGTAACTGAGACCATGAGTATCTGTCTGATCCACGAGCTCCTCTCTTGTGTCCTACAGAGGAATGGACTGGTATTTTGAATTTTGCTGTCTGACACCAGTCCAACTAAATGTACACTTATTTTCAGTGGCCTAGCTGTACAGTTGCAACAGAAGTTAAGCACTTATCAAAGGTCATGGCTGGATGAGAGCCAGCGTACTCAGCAGCAAACCTAGAGCAAACAAGGAGGAGAGACAAGTGATCTTTACCCCACAGAGTTATGATATTGGTTAATTACAAGATATAATGAGTGAAAGAAATGAACAAAGTGATATGGAAGGGTGATAGCACAGCACATGCTCCACTTGTGGTGAGGTTTGCCAGCTGCCTTGCCCTCATTAGGAGCATGATGTTTCCTAAGAGTTAGAAGGAAAAAATAACATCAGGAAACTAGTAAAAGAGACAGTATGGCAGCTGGGAATGGGAGAGGGGCAGGAATACTTACAAAGTGAGGTGTGAGAGCACGTGTCCTATGTGTTACCTGTATAAACATCGGGCCTTTTCCTCCTGTATATGAGTCTCTTCATGTGCCTTTCTCTAGGCGCAGACAGCGAACTTGGTGCTGGAAGATGGGACGAAGATGAAGGGCTATTCTTTTGGCTATCCATCCTCCACAGCAGGGGAAGTTGTATTCAACACTGGTCTTTCTGGGTAAGGCAAAAAGCAAATGAGATATAAGCACCAAAACTTCTCTGGGAGCTTGTTAAAGTGTGAAAGCTGGCTTTTCCAAGTTCATAGGGTCCTGATTCAAGCACGTAGTAGTCTGTATAAGAAAACACTTTAGTCCAGGGATACAGAGAGAGACACAGATAGTTAATGAAAAGACTTCAGGAAGTCGCCTTGTGTCATAGCATTTTGTGGTGATGAGTAACTTTAAAGACTGATATAACTAACCATGATAGTGAGGTATGTAGGGATTTGATAACTTCCCATTGAAATGCAGCCACTACCGAGTCAGAGCAGAGGAGCTGTCTCTGTTCTCCCTTGAGTGCCCTGATCAAATATAGAGGTTTGAAGTATCTGCGGCCTTCTGAGCAATGGAACTTAGCTTCTGAGTGCAAAATTTTTAAATCATGAGGTTCCCAAGCTGGTCACCTATATGACCTATCCCTTATGACATTTCTTGGCTCATACCATGGTTAAGGATGCATTTAAACTCTGTGCCCTTTCCAGCTAAATGGTAGGATCAGATTCATGCCTAACCTAGCATGACTCTGTCATCTTGAGTGGTAGAATTCAGTGGCTGACTTAAGATGGCAGCCAAATGCTGCTGGTGCTTTTATTGAACTGCTTGAGCAGGGGAAATCTGCCCAGAGGAATAAGGCTTTTGTTTAGGAGAGGAACGTGTCCCTGGGGAGGTGAGACAGCTCTGAGGCTGTTGGTGCTTGAGCTTCTTCTGCAGTCATTTGTAGCTGTCTTTACCCAGCTGCCTTGCATTCCCCAAATTCTGCTATCCTTTGGAGAAACCAGTACTCACAGGGTGAGTTTTTAAATGATCTCATTGGTGAGACTGCTAAATTGCTGCGGAGGGGAATGTGTTTGCAAAGTTTTGCATTAGAAGGCAATTATTTAAGTATTTTGACAGCACTAATTACTGGCTGTGTTAATATACCTGCCAACAAGCAACTGTTTAATATAGATCAGAATGATGGAGGGCACCAGAGTTCTCTTCTTGGTGACAGATTACGGGCAATAAATCTTGTCACATCACAAAAGTCAAGGAGGACTTGATGAATTAATTTCCTCTCCACATGTACTGTGGCAGTAGAAGCTGTGTTTGCTCATTTTCTAGTGATTTGGAGAAGATGCCTGTGAACGAGCGATCTCTTCTGTGCTGGGGAGCATATGGGTATGGAGGGAACATTCAAAATGTAAGGTTGTATCTTCAGAGCACTCTCACGGAACATGACCTTCATTGATTGATTTGGAGAAGAGGAAGATAAGAGTTTTCAGCATTGTTGCAGATCATAAAAGTGACAGATTTTCTACCAGTCCAGGGACTGCTGTCCAGTGAAAGAAACCCTGTAGCTCTGCCTAGTGCTCCTGAGCACAGAGATCAAGACCTTATGTATCCAGAGGAACTCAGCTACCTCTTTTCATTGACACAGTAAGAGGCTGAGTGGCTGTGTGAAGGAGGTGCCCAGGGTTGGGGCCTTTTACAGACTATCTGGGCGTGCAGCAATTTGTCAGTGTAGGGAGCAAGAGGCTAGCACAGGGGTGATTTTGCCATGGCTGTTGTTAAGCCTCAGACCACTGCTTTCCGTGAAGTGGATGTTTCTAGATGTGAAGTTGGGTCATCATGGGCTCTGTACTGGGATGATTAATATGCTGCTCTGCACCTTGTCTCCTCATCTAGACTCCCATGTTCTGATTCATGTCATAGAACTGGGAGGCAAAGCACTTCATGTGTGTGTAGCTTTCAGGCTTGAAGCAGCTGAAGCTGGCTGAAAAGTTATCATATTACTCTGGCATAGAGGGCAGAGAGCACTGTTTTGGGCGTGGAAGGTTGAATGTTCATTAGGAAAGCAAGAGGATGAACTTTTCAGAAACATTTGCTCAAAAAAAAAAATCCTAGTGTTGCAGCCATCTGTTTGGTATAGGAAGAAAAAGGAGAGGAGATTTGCAATTAATAAGAATTACAAGTCATAAAATGTTTCCATGTTTAAAACATCTCAGTAAATGCATTTGCTTCCAATAAGTCTGCGTGTGTTTCCCATGATATTCTAGCAAGAGAACTGATTGATAGGAATTTACTGAAATCAGGCAGGCCTTTGGCCAGGCACAGCAAGGATTAGACCTTGCAGCATCTTTGGAGCTTGCGTTCCCATCTGCTTCTCTGTGCTCCACAAGGCATTGTGCCTGCTTAAAGGGCATTGCATCTCAGTGCGGTGCTGTGCCTTCGTACACCAGCCAATCCCAAAGGCTCTCTGTCCTTGTTTCCTGATTACAAATAACATGCAAAGGTTAACTACATTAGCTTTGTCATTAACAAAGAGACTTTCGGAAGCATAACCAATTGACTCAGAAGGAGAGCGCAATGCCAAATGTGCATGGGTCACTCACTCACTGCAGTTCTGTGATCACACTGCACTTTGTGAGGTTGTTTACCTGCAACAGGCAGTATAGGTTTGAACAGCAGGAGAGGCTTACCTGAAAATATTTCATGGCCATTGCTCATTCAACATGTCATTTCTCAGAGCTGGCTAGTGTGCTGCGTTGTCTATATCTGCCTGCAACCATTCTGGGTTTTGTGAAGAGTTTGCCAGTGTTTGACAATTAGTCTTCTGTCAGGAAATCTGATGTTCTACAAAAATATCTCTTGTGGCTTGCTGATATCTGGTAGATGGCTGGAGTTGTCAATTATGTATTGTTTAAACAATAATGACAATAATAAATCATAGTTTGTATAGGGCAGATTCATCCTGAAGTGTCTTTATCCATTTGGCTAAATATTTGTGTGGACAACTTCAGATGTTGCTAAATTACAGCTGCTTTTGGGTTGAAAGATGGCAATTGTTTAATGGATTGCTGCAACAGTATGCTACAGTAGAAGGGAGAAAGTGAAAGACTGTGTTAATGTGAAGCTGAAGAATAGGAACATACGCATGCAGACCATGTTTAACCTGTTGCCCTCTTTGAGGTTGAAAGTGAGACTGGATCTACCAGATCCAGAGCTGATACTTTGCAAAATCCTAAGTTTGATCCTCCACTGAAGAAGAAGGTTCCACCATGCTTTTAGACCTGTCCTTGCTGAGAAGGCTATTCAGGCAGGTTCTTGAACAAAGTTGCTATTCCTGGGGCTTCTGCCTGGGCATGCTTTGGAGCCTTGTGACCGGAGTGGACTGATGAATCGCAAAGCATTGCCTCCATCTTGCCTTCTTCAGAGATACACAAACCAACTTCCAAGCGCATAGGGGTCTTGTCAGGGGAAATGTATAGTGTCCTGTGGGTGGGAATCTGGAGATTGCCTAGAAGACAGGCCAGGCCTCTGCTGAGAGAAGCTGCACAAGTGGTACCATGGCAGGGTTTGTTGACAGAGCAGGTAGGAGAGAAGAACCCAGAGTAGTAGTGAGGAATCACAAGGATGATTCACAGCTGTTTCCCTGATACCTACATAAAAAGATAGGCATAGATTTGTCTACCTGCTCCCCCACAGAAAGGGCAGTTACAGCCCTGAACATCTCAAGACCTGCAAGCTCCACACTGTGGAAGGGACTAACTCTGGGCAAACAACTCTGTTGCCTGTTGGCTTTTCAGTTTGAGCGTTCTGTTGCCACTGAGAGGGGCAAGTTTTTAGACCACATGAAGGGAAGAACACAGCAATGAGAAAGCACTGCCCACATGCAGTGCCCAGGGAATGACCAAGCCCAAGCTGTTATCTGTGGGTCAAGTGATACGCCATGCACTTACTGCAGTGCTGTGAGCACTCTGCTCTGTGTGTAGTTGTTTACCGTATGTTAAATTACAAGGAGTCTGAGTTTAATAGCTCCTGTGCTTTTCTTAAATGAAGCATAAGAAGCCAAAGCCTTTCCTTGTTTTCAGTGTCAAACGTTTAATCACAGGTGGCAAAGTCAGGGCAGATTCACAAATGCGTTTACTTTTACACTGAGAATGCTTTCACATGAATACCATTTCTGTCTTTTTGTCATATGAGAATTCAGACCTGTCTTGTTTTCACTGGCTCTTTTGTTTTCCTTTCAACTCCAATATACTTTTCAAGACCAATATACTTTTCTTCTATTGCTTCTTCATCTAGATACACTGAAGCCTTGACAGATCCCAGCTACAAAGGACAGATTCTTACACTGGCTAACCCCATAGTTGGGAACGGTGGAGTGCCTGACACGGCTGCTTTGGATGAAATGGGCCTCAGGAGGTTTCTGGAGTCTGACAGGATCAAGGTAAGAGTGGCAGATGCAAAGCTGATCAAAGGGTGGTGCTAGCAGCCAGAGTGTGTGCGCGCAGGAGTTTACTGGCACCCTCATAGATGTGAGAGGGAATCAATGATAGTCAGCCTTTCTTTTTGTTCTTTTGGATACTGTCCTTTGGGGGAATGGTGGTGAAAGATAATCCAGTTGCTTTCTGTACCAGACCAGGTGCTGTCTGAAAGCAATGTATTTCTGATCAGTGATTGACATGCTACAGTTTTTATGAACTGCTCTCCTGGATGGCTTTTTTCCCCACATTCTTTTCTGCCTCGCATTTATCTGTGTTTGCCCAGGACTGGTTGCCACAGAGAGATCAAATGCCGGTGAGAATGAGAAGTTTCTGTGCACTGAGACTTTTCTCTATGTGCCTGTACTACCATAAACAGGGGAGGTGACAGTTGTGTGGAGAAGGCTGTACGTACTAGTGCAGGAGAAGCAGTATTTACACTGTCGTGACAGGGAATATTGGCTAGGAGAAGGGCTGTGTCCATGCAGTGGTGGAAGTACTGAAAAATGAAACAGAAGCATGTAATTGCAGAACTAGTGAAACGCTTTACCTGTCCTGACATGAAACAACTCCTTTATAAGCCTGACTCCACTGGACAATGGAGCTGACTTTTGAAATGAAATGTTGCTTAGAAGCTAAAAGCTTTCTTAAGCAAAAAATGAATCTAAAACATTTTGTCTTGTCTTACATTTCCGTTTTCTTTCTAACAAGAAGTGTTTTCTCAGTTCAGTGCAATTTGTAGCTTTGGTTACCTGGAAGCCACGTTATTCTATGAATTACCTAAGTAAAAGGGCCCAGGTACAACCACGACAGAGTATGAAGTCTTTACCCTTTTGCCAGGTACCTGTTCTGCGCAATCCCCCTGTGAAGACTCAGTTTTGCTATCTTTTTGTTATATAAGACCAGTCACATCATGTCTGCGTAGCCTTGTGTCCTATCCGTGGTATGGTTTGCAGTGGATGAATAGTCAAAACTCAGAAGGTACAGGGCAAGAAAGCCAACCGTATTCTGGGCTGCATCAAATGCAGTGTGGCCAGCAGGTCGAGGGAGGGGATTCTGCCATCCCGCACCCACCCTCCATCGTCCTGCACCCACCATCCTGCAGCTGTCACCCGCCATCCCCCGTCCCT
>Ga0181612_138632_pt1 | contig 12320 bp, 7 predicted proteins | sample HoacroProtozoa21_FD_119630 | JGI IMG/M metagenome (GOLD analysis project Ga0181612, IMG submission 119630) | Hoatzin crop microbial communities from Cojedes, Venezuel. Combined Assembly of Gp0051906, Gp0051904, Gp0051908 | reverse complement strand
GGTTTGGATTGGAAGGGACCTTTAAGATCATCTTGTTCCAACCCCCTACCATGGGCAGGGACACCTTCCACTGGACGAGGTTGCTCTAAGATCCGCCGTGGACGATGCTGATTGCTGATGGCTTGTTTGTGTTATGAGTGCACTCACTGTGTTTTTTGCTTTCAGAGATCTACGTTTCAACCACATTAAGGAGATACAACCTGGAGCCTTCAGGCGACTGAAGAACCTTAACACACTGTAAGTTCCACTTGGTGATCCTGTGGTGAGGGTATCCATTTATTGCTTATGTTAGTACTATAACGGCTTAAAGATGGCCTTGGGCTTTTAGTTATTTCAGCCAAGTTGTGCATATCCAGCTAAACCTTTAAAATTCTCTCTGTTCTACCCTGGATCATGTTTCTTACCCTTTTAATTAAATATGCAATTTAATAACTTCTATTTTGGCAATTAACCTGTCTTTTTTTAAGAAAAATTTAAAATCCTGGTGCATACTGTCACTGCCTGAGGATGTTTCAGCAGGTCTGGTGTTAGAATAACCCATAAAAACAGTTCTGGCCTGGGATCAAGGTAGCGGAGGGATGCATTAAAATCTTCTTCCTTTCAATGACCTCCTCAAATGCATCAACCACATTAGTTGCTCTACGTGACTTTGACTGAAGTGAGAGAGCATCCTTGCATATGCAGCCTTGTCCCTGTGCCTTGCCCTAGAATAAATGCCTACGCCTACAGATTCCTGCAGGTAGGAATGGGGGTAGAAAGCAGTTCCTTCAGCCTTGTGTCCCAGCCAGAGCAGGCACGCTCACCTGGGTACGATATACTACTACTCTTACTAACAAGCTTCTCACTCTGCTCCAAGGAAATAGTGGGAGCCTTTGCTGCTTCTTGCCGCTGTAGGGCTGAGGGTTTGGGGATGGATATGAGCGCATCTGCACCCTGTAGCCAAGAAGCTGAAAACAAACCAGCTCCCAAATGAGGAACAGAAGCTGTGTCAGCACAGTGCTGTGCTGGATGTAATCGGGCTGTTCAGACTCTGATCTGATTTTTCGAGCTGTAACATGGTGCTAACAGCTATAAGATTTCCAGGTCCAGGCTCGAATCTCTCCGTGAGGCAAACCGGCTAGCTTGGGAACCTGCGCTGCACGACAGACATGCTCAGATTTCCTGGGTTTGTACATTCACAGTCCCAAAAGGCAAGAGAAAGTCCAGACTGGTTTTTTTTCCGTCTGACCTTAAGGGATCTGAAGTCCCTGATCTGGTAAAGATGGCGGTGCTGAAAGAAGGAATACCTGGGCAATAAGGCATTTAGTCAATTGTAAGAAGTTGTGGAAAGAGTGGGAACACAGCAGGACTTTATCGTAGAGACCTGTTCAATAGCTAGCTTTTAAAAATCCACATTTGCTAAGGATTGTTCCACTCTGTGTGTGGGACTGGTTGGCCAAACCATGACTGCAGGATGCTTCAGCGTACCCTGGTCATGGCCCAGGCCCCTGCTCGCGGGGCAGGTGGTCAGCTAGTAGACTGGTAGGAAGCTTCATTGCCAACGTGCTCATCCAGAGCACAAGAACAGCCCATGGTAGTCTGTCAAACAGCACCACGTGGTACTTAGTTACCAAAAATAACAGACAGAAAAGATCCAGAAGATTAATGCTGGTGGATTTCTGTCATTCAGGTTAGGGTGAGAAAAGTGACTAAAATATCTGAAGAGAAAATAAACTCCAAATCTGTAGGGGTTTGCCTTATCACAAAGCTCTGCTGAGACGTCTTGATCTCCAGACCTGCTTTTCCAGCCCTGAAGCTCTCCCGAGTCGAGAAAACAAACTGTTCCAAATTATGTCATCTCTGTGAGATGCAGACAGATGTTTGGCAGGCAGCGCAGCGCGGCAGGACCGCCAGGCTAGCTGCAGCCGAGCCCTGGGGAAGCTAAGGATGCTGGCAGGCCTGCCCTCGGAGAGACGCTCCACCCGACCCGTGGAGCTGTGTGAGAGATCCCAGCTCCTGCCCTGCTGGTGCCTTGGTCTGGGCATGTCCTTGGCACACTTCTGCTTCTGTCTTTCTGACTCTTGCCACGCTGCTTAAAGCTAGATACAGGTACGCAACCTGGCTGAGGTGGAAAGACCTCTCTCTATAATACCTGTTTGTGCTGCTTGAATTTGTCCCATTCTTCTTGCTTTTTGTCTCCACACCCTCCTGGACCTCAAGAACAGCAAGTCCATGAACAGGTACTAAAGGGAGTAGGTATGAATGTACCCCCTAACATCTCTAATCTCATGAATACGGATGCCGGGGCAGTAAGAGAGACGTGTTTTGCAGATGGTGGACAGGCTCTCCTGCTTTCCCAAAGTACTGTCCTGTGGCCATCGTCAGAGCTGAAATACTGGACTAGGTGAAACACTGCTCCAACAAAGTACTGCATTTTTATATATGAATTCTGAAGATCAACTGATTTTGCAAATCTTTCCATTTCGATAGTACCTCATATGCTTGGTTGTATTTCCAGTTTTGGCCAGCAAACTGGAAAAATCAGTTATTCTTGCACTCACAGTAGTTCACTCCCACGGATGAGGAGCTTGATAACTGAATGACAGAATGTCGGACCTCGCACTCCTAAAGCAAATTTCTCTCCCAGAACTTTGGTTCATCCAATTCCCCCATCAAAACTGACAAGAAGTGAAGAATTTGCTGATGTTTCTTAGATGGTAAACTTTTGCCTGAGGACTCATATAGGTCTTCAAGTGATAAAGAGAAAAAATCCTTTTAAATCTGTGAAAGGCTTGCTGGGAGAGCTTGGCCAGAATATCTGGAACGAGAGGATTTGAAGGACAGAGTAGCTCAGGTTCCATATGCAGAGCTCTGAGCTTGCAGCTTTCTGCTGTGGGACTTAAATAAACATTCCTTAAGCAAATAAATGCTTTTAAAAGAGCCTTTTCCTACAATGCTTTGACCGGGCAGAGGAAGGGCAGCAGATTCTGGTGAAGCTTCTGTTCTGCATCTCCTTTTGGGCAGGATGGCTGTGCTATATCCAAGTTTGACAGTTTATAAACCACCCTGATAAGGAAACCGTTGTAGCCAGCGTTGGATGCGGGGAGGTGGGCTGAGGGAGTCTCGGAAGAGGAGCCTGCCATGGATGTCCAGTGGGGCTTTTCAATAGTTCAGACCTTCCCCTTTCTTCTCTTTTCTCTCTGGTGTGGAGATTTGATAAATTACAGAGCACTACTTTAAAACTGAAAACAGGAGCCCTGTTTGTCTGTGGAGGAGATACAGTCATTATATGTTGTTGGCTGGGGACTCCTGGTACAGCACCAGAGGTAATGAGCAGTTATCCTGAATGCTGCACCCTGCGAGCCTGCTTGGCAGCTGTCCTCAATGTTGTGTGCATTGGAGAAGTCTTCTTGGGCTAAAGGCCTGAGAGTTGTAAGGTTTCCTCATCTCTTCCTATTGCCTCTTCTCAGTTCCCGTGCAGATGTTGGTGTCAGGATCTCCTTTGTGTATTTTTAAACTCTTAATATGTCCCCTTCATTAAAAAAAAAAAAACGTAGCAGGGAGAGGGAGGGGAAAACACTTGTATGCCATCCACAAAGTATCCACAGCTCCTCAGCAGCTCTTTTGCTTGAGTTTGCCAGCACCAGCGGCATCACTTAACCCAACATTAGCTCACAGCAGGTGGTGAGCAAGCGAGTTGCGAGCCCGTGGTGAGGCACAGCAACTCTTTGCTTTCCAGTCTTTGCTCCTTTAGGTCATCTTTGGGTGGGGTGGGTGGCAACACCCCTGCCTGACTGTCGCCTTAAGTGTTCCCACAGGAGGTCAGCACCCTGCCACGTTGACCCAACTGCTCATTTGCTGTATGTTCAAACCAAGGCCATCGCATCCAAAGGACTGCTGCTGCTGCAGTCTCTCCCACATTGTCTGAAGAAATATCCACCCCTGGGACCAAAGCACTGCTTCTTAACTCCCCCAGTATGTGTTTTGTTCTGCCCGTGGCATGGGCAACCTAGAGAACAGGCACTCTGTGGAGACCACATCGTGGTATGCGCTTCTGCTTGCACCTTTGCCCTGTCGACGTTGTTGCTCACATTGTATTTCTCTTTCTGCTTAGGGGAGAGCAAAGGGCACTTCTGGTGAGCTCTGCAGCTCTCCTTTAGAAGCTGCTTTCAAAGGGTTTTAGGGTGAACAACAGAAGTAATATGGACACTCTGTCTTGAGCCCTCTAGTAGCTCTTGAGAGAATGTGTTTCTGCCAGCAAGGAGGGGACGTTGGAGCCTGCTTGGATCTCAGAATATAAGTTTCTCCCTCAAATATTGGAAATGGCTATTCCAGATCATGCTGTCAACAAGGGAGAATGCATGGCTGAACATTAAACTCACCACTTCTCCCCCTTTAAATATACTATGTGATGATTTCTATTAATGGTGGGAGAAAAAAAAATAGCGGTTAGGTCACAACAGCTGTAGCATGTGGTTTGTCAAATGAAAAGAGGAAAGAGTCTCAGTTCTGTACTGTCACATCATTTAATACACTCTTCAAAACAGAAAACGACTCATTTTATACAACTTAAGCCTGTGCTTGGCAAACCGGAGAGAGGGCGGGGAAGGAGCAGGGAGGGGCAGTCAGGACGTAAAACCTAAAGTAAACTGAATATAAAATGTTCTCTTAGTGAATCTGGGCCAGATCTCATGGTGCTTTTATATCTCAAACCTCCCAGAAGAATTTTTCAGGAATAAAACCTGTATGATTGAGTCTGCCTACTCATCTGGAGCCTGGTTCACCAGCTGGCACGAAGGGGAATGCTACATCATCTTGCTGTCTTTTGATAAGCTCCAGCAAATGTACTTTTGATATTTTTAATTTAGCGTGGTTTGCTAAAGGGTATACTTAAGACACGCATCGATAATGACCTTTCCAGCTTCTGTCTGCCAGCACGTTATTCCCAGCAGGTCTGGTTAGCAGTAGACATTAGCATTCAGTCCTCTTCAACGTTAGCGGGAATTTGGGCGGGTTGCTGGTGGTTGCAGCTGGGATCAATACCCAGGTCACGCCAGGATTTTGCACACTCCTCTGCCTGGCTGAATTGCACAGAAGTCGAGGAGCAGACAGCTGTGTGCAAACCGTCTAAAGTCTTTGTAGGAGCCAGATGTGCTCTCTTGTCTGTGGGTTTCTCTGAAAGCAGCACTTTGGAATATGTGGACTATGATGGACTTCATAAATTATCTCACTTTTGAGTTTTTTCCAGGACATATCCTTCTATTACAATGGGGAGCCCTGAGACAGGAAACAGAGATGGCTTCTTCCATACGCTTTTTAACCTTTAATTGGGAGATGAACAGATTTTTAAGTATCAGACGATGAAATAAGAGGCCTGTGTAGTGTATGCCATCTGAACTTCCAGAATTTGTCTTATTTGGCTTGAATCACTGATTACACCCCCTTGAGCTGTCCTAAATAGCCAAGACAACAAAACAGACCAGGTTAATGCTTTTAGATAGCACCAAAACGCAGTCAGACAACACGCTGCAATTTGAAATCCCCCCCTGAACTTCAGTCTTGGTCCAAACTCGTTGAATTAAAGGGTCAGCAAAGGAGTCCAGACCATTGCGGTGCGTTGGGCTGTTGGTGTGACCCTGCCTCCAGGACCTGCTCGCCTGGTCATTGTCCCATGTCCCCTGTGAAGCGAGCGGCTGATGCCCGTTGCGTGGCAGGGGAGAGGTGCTCACGTCCGTGGGAATGCCGTCGGAGCTGGCACCCGTCTATCAGCCCATCTAGCATCCTCAGAAGTGGGGCCAAGTTTCAGATAAGAGAGAACAAGCTGCCTTCCTTCTCCCCTGGCTGGAGATGAAAGCGTGCTGATGGAGGGCAGGGAAGGAAGCGTGCGCAGTTGGTGCCTGTGTTGTCTTTGTCCTGTGGGTAAATAGACAAAAGCCCTCTCCCGTGCTGCTCTTGAGCACTTATTTCCAGTCCTTGGGTGTTGAGTCATCAAATAAACCTTTGGGTTGGTGCTCAGGGGCTGCATTTCCACTCAGCATATCTGGCTGTCAATCGTGTGTTCCAAGGACCTGACATCATTTTTGCATCCTTATGAGTGAAATGGGGTTGTTTAACCTCAGCCGTGTGTATTGAGCCATTGCTTCCAGCTGTGCAGAAACTTCCCAGCAAGTTTCTGCCTTAACCTCTTTGGGCTGCTTGTCCACAGCCCTGGCAATGTGCGGTTTGGTAGTGGCACCCACATCTATGGCAGCAGGGTAGCTAATCAAGAGAGGGTAAGAAAATCAAAGATAGTGAGATATTTCTCAGACTCTTATTGTTCTGACTTCCAAAGGTTTCTTTGCACTCAAGGTTCTTAGGTGCCTTTTGGACCCTGAGTGTAATACTCTGCCTGAGAACAAGGTGGTGGAAAGCTGGTGTGGCTCAGGTGCCTGCCGGTAACTTGTGAAGCTGCCATAACACGTGTGTGTTTCTGGCATCTTTACCTTTGCATCCCCAAGGCGTTTGATTTCATGTTCTTTCCCACACGTTTTCTTCCATTTCTCCCCACCTCTTTGTCTTTCTCTCCATCCTTTACCTGCACAAACTGTTCTTCCCAGGAGGGGACCTTTGCTTGCAGTGCCAGGGGCTGGCTGGTGCACGGTCTACTCCATTTTCTCCAGCAAAGGCGGGCAGAAGATTGGGCTTTACTGCTGGGAAAGTGTTGAACTGTCTTCTCACCTGCAGCCTGGTGTCAAATCCTTTCTGAGGAGCATAGCTATCACAAAAAGGAGCTTGTAAAATAGAAAATGCACATCCAATGCACATGTTGAGTCTGACCCAACGTTGTAAGGTCTGGCTGCTTGCAGAGGGAGTAGCAGTTTTTCATACAACACTAGAAAAATCTTTGCAGTACACAGTTGCAGCTCTCCTCTCCATCCACGTCCCCATTTAGGAATTTCATAAATAGGTGTAGCTGGTGAAATCCTTGCTCTGAGCTATTGGCCTCTAAGCTCCACCAGCTCTACAGCTGCAGTGAGCTTTGCCAGATCTGAACCTCAGCGGGATACCACAGCGAAAGACCCACAGGAGTGCGGTTGGGCAGCCACGATGAACAGTTAAATGTCGTACATTAAAGAGCTATTTACAAGTGATCTATTTCATTTTCTCGGTGTTGGACTTGGCAGTGGTTGCAGAAGAGGTTTTTGTAGCGTTCAGCTGCGTGGTTACCGCTGTCGCAGACAGCGTGGTTCTTACAAGGTTGAGCTGTGTTTCTGGTCGTTGGCACCGGCCAGCATTTGCATGCACAGTCATGGCAACTGCACATACAAGTCGGAGATTGCCTGCCAGTGTGATGTTGTCCATAGGTTTTGTGTTAAAATCTGGCACAAGGCTCTCTAGATCGAAAGAGGCTGTCTCTGAATAGCCTCAGGAATCAGATCTGGATTTATTTATTTTTCATTTGCACATATTTGTGTACAAAGTGGTTAGAACAAAGTGTTACCAGTTTATAGCTCCTCTAACTCCACTGTGAACTGGCATTTTAAACTGTGTTTGTACGCTTAAAAACTGGCTTTGCACGCCCCTGCTCACATGTTGAACACAACCATGGACCTTCAAAAATCATCGTTGTTGTACAACAGTGGCAGCAGTGGTTTAATTTCTCCTTCCCCTCCCCTTCCTTCTGCCTGTCTCCCTTCCCCTCATCCCTTTTCTGGCCTAAATTGTAACTTTGGGGTGAAAACCACTCTGGCAAAAGGTAAAGAAAAGTCTTTGAACATTGTACATCTTGGAAACACTTGGCACCTCTGGGTGAGAAACCTTCTCATTGACTTAGCTGGTGTGAGTATCCAGGCTTTGATCTTCTAACCCCATTAAAGCTTAAACTCTGGAAAACACAGGTTCAGGATTTTTCAGTGGGCATTCAGGAACACAAATGCCATGAGTCTCACGTGCTGAATTCACCAGTTGTGGTTTTCTTTCTTGAACAGGCTGCTGAACAATAATCAGATAAAACAAATTGTGAGAAGATCCTTTGAAAATCTGGAGAACCTGAAATACCTGTGAGTTGATTTTCAAATTTAACAACCCACTTCTGATGTTTGCCAGTCAAGGATGTATTTTCTGTGGTCAGAATTTCTGGATATGAGGAGTGTCACAGCTATAAAACATTGCCCTTAAATCCAATCAGAAAGCTCTGCTTTGGGTTGAGGTTCATAGATGTTTCCCGTGTCCTTTTAAAACACAGCTGCCGATCAGTTGTCCTAATGCTTTTTTTCCTTCTCTCCTTTTGAAAGCTACCTTTATAAAAACGAAATTCAGAGCATCCAGCAACATGCCTTCAACGGGCTCCGTTCTCTGGAACAGCTGTAAGTACAAACGAGCCTTGTTTGTTGCTGGATGTGATGTGCGCAAGAGCTGATTTATTGGCTCCTCTAACCCAAGTGCTGTGTTTCCAGTGGTGGAGAGTACCAGACTCTTAGCAAGGAGTAGGATGAGGCTTCTACTGTTTTATCGTCCAGCTTTGCAAGACTGCACTGGCTTCATCTGAAAACAGCTGGTCCCAGTACTGATTTTGGTTAGTTAACGCTGAGATCTCTTCCTGCTGACATCCCATAAGTTTTCTCCTGACCGTAAACCTCTGGAGCATAGGAGGATCCCAGCTGTGCTTCTGACGCCCTTTCCGTCCAAGGACCTCATGATGGGAGGAGATAGGGGTCTGGAGGATGGCTTGAAGCAGAAGGCAGCTGGCCTGCTGTGTTTGTCTGCTGGGACTCCTGGAGCAGAGAGTAGGATCTGGCCCTTTGCTTGAATGGAGGGTGATGGTGGAGTTTCTTACCTAAACCTTTGCTGAAAACAAATGGATGGAGTGCAAGCTGAGAGCTGGGGCAGCGAGGCGTTTGTGGGAGCAGTGGTGGTGTTCGCATGTTGTAAAGCATCTGGAAATTACAGCAGGGGGAAGATGATGGCTCCAAACACAGTAATGACCGAGCTGCATGGCACTCTGGGGTGAAAGGAGCCTTGCGTGTTTGCCTGGCAGCTGGAGCCCACCACAGTGACACTAACATTCCTTACTAGCTCCCCTTCTGTGGATTGCAAATCTGTGCTGTTTATTCAGCCAAAGAAGTTTTGGTTTTTTGACTCGTAGTGCTCAAGGTGTATGGGAGGACTGAGGTCTGACTCTTTAGAAGAGTCTTGCTAAACTGGGATTGGATTTTCCGTGCTGGGGTCATGATATATTATGTGCATGTGTGTAAGATACGTGTGTACATATGGAGAGAGGGGGAGCATACATGTTTGAAGTATAAGAATTATTTGCATCACTGGAGAACTGGGACCAAAGGTGAAACCATTCTAATTCCTGGATTGTGCCAAATGATGGCATTTGTAGGGCTGGAATGTAACTAAGGATTTTGCTGTAGAAGGGGTGGGATGCAGCTTGTTCTCCAGGCTGACTGTAAAAGTGGACAGAGTATAACGGGAAGTTTCAGGCAAGCTTAATAACAGGAGTGCTACCAGCCTGGTGTACAAGATGGTTTTTCATCAGCCAGCTCAGCAAGGATGCTTGGGAGAAAACATCGGAAGCAGATACCGGCTCAGCTATGCTTAGAGAGGAGGTGATGCTGGCCACAGTGATATTTTAACAATGAGCGTTCCAGACTTGATGTCACGAATAAAAGAAAAAAAACCCAGCAAAACCAACAAACAACCCGCCTAAAGTCCCATCTGTTTTCAATCTCAGGCAGGCACGATTCCAAAAGAATTAGCTTTACTCAAATCCTACCCCGTTTCCCTGTACCCCACAAGCCAGCTTTTCAAGAAAAAGTATCCCCTGATTGATGGGCAGTATCGGGTGCTTTCCTCAGGGTCCAAAGCAACGACAGCAGACATCTGAGGCTTGTTAAAACACGTACGGCTCTCCCCACTGTTGCCCCCCACTGCAGAATCTGAGTCACAGTCTCTCGGTTTGTGCTCTGATAGTGGACCATTTATCATGAATCCTTCCATTACAAATCAAACAGCCATGTGGCGGCTTAGGCAATTATTTCTCAGTGCAGTCAGCTACAATAGCAGAAGGAGTATTTGTAGATCCATGATTAATCGTGTCCGCTGTGAAATTTATGCCTGTGTCAATTAAGGGGGAAGAGTTTAGGCAACTTTGAAACCATACCGAAAGGCATCTAAAGGTCGGGAACGTGTCGGTTGTGCCGGTGAATGTCACAGCTAGCGGGAACAGGGAGGCTCAGGTATCACGGGGTGTTGCTCTGTGGGCCCCAGGTGTCCTTTGCTGATGGCGAGGGCTGACCTGGGGCAGTGCAGAAGGTCTCCCAGGCCCCTGGAACAGCAGGTCACTCTTCAGATTTTAGTGGAATTAAAAACATTGACCTGTATTAGTGAGAACTAGGCTGTCCACGTTAATGTGCCGTGTAGATCCAAGTGTTCCAGCTGACCACACCGTCTTTGGAGGCTGTGCCTTCCCTCCGTGGAGACAGAATATCCCAGTGGCAACCGTTTCCAGCTGTTTCTGCTCTCGCTGGGTGGATGCACGTGCTGGGAGCCCCTGTTAGAATCAGAGACAAATGCGGGCTGGAAGAGAGCTTTGGATGCCTCCAGTCCCACCTTCAGCAACAAGCAGGACCAATTTTGAAGTGTTATCAGGTTGTTCAAGGCCTTTTTCTACAAACTGATTCTCAGCAAACTCATGATCCCACTCAGTAATGTTGCAGTTCCTCGGCTGGGAACAAGTGCCTTGTGGTAGGGCTATTTCTTCCTCCCCAGCGATCCAAGGATGTGTTGTGGAATGCCGAGGCACTACAGGAAAGGCAGGGAAAATTCCTATATGGTGCTCAGATGGGAGCAGCTGCTACTGGTTCTCTGTGGGCAGTGGTTTCATCCTGACCCTGAACAGTGCAGCAGGCAATTCACAGTAATGGTGGTGGTCTTAGGCTTTGGGGAACAGCAAATCTGTCCTCCTTTCTGTGTGTGTTTTAGTTCATTAAGAGAGAGAGTAAAACTGACAGCATAGGGAAAAGCCAGTGTTGGCCACTGTGTTTGCACGTGGAAAGTGGAGACGCTAAAGTGGCTGCTGGCTTCTTGATACCTGCCCTGAGATGTGTGGTGACCACTTGGTGGGCAATGGTGGATTGATCTTCTGTCTTTCAAACTGCAATCTGTAACCCTGCCCCTTGTGATTTTCTGTGTGACAGCTATCTGCATTTCAACAACCTGGAAAGTCTGGAGCCGGAGACTTTCAGTGACCTGCCTAAACTTGAAAGGCTGTAAGTAAAGGTGGGACCTCTCTTGGGTGTGAGGAGAAGGGGAAAAAAACCCCTTCTTTTTGTGTAAAGGCTTTGATAGCATGAAGTGTGACCTTCAAAATGGAGGGAAATGCAAGAAGAAGCTTCCTTGAAGAAGGAGATTTTACGTACTTGCAAGGTAGAAAGGTTATTGAGAATATGAAGGGAATTTCCCATGTTGTGTTATGTTCATGTTTCCACCTAAGTAGGGGTAAATCTGCAGAAAGCCCTACAGTTGGCCAAGCCAAATGAAATCTTACTCTGACCATAAGGTCAACATTAGTCACTGTTGGGCAGTGTGTACGAAAAAAGGGGATGGAAAAGGAGTGAAGTCAGAAGAAAGTCTAACCAGAAAAACACGCATCCTTCTTGCAAGCAGTTAGGAAACAAAGTCCTGTGTCTCCTGCTCCCCAAGATTGCTTCTAGTAGTAATGTAGCCACTAGGACAGAAGTTCACACGGTGGTTCCCACTCTGTGGTGAAACCAACAGACCCGTCTATGCTGCATGGCAATGTGCCTTATGTCCATACGTGATAGGAAAATAAAATCGTGAGACCAAAACACCCTTAGGAAAATTCAGACCTGGATCGGCACACCATGGCTGATCTCAGTCTCTGTATTTGATCCAACAAAAATTCTGGATTTAAATTTTAGAGGAAGATTTGTCAGCGTCCAACTAGGCATACAACACACGTGTACGCAGACATTTGCATGCAAGCTCTACTGCTTTTGTATTTCTTTCCTGTTCCACCATCTACTAAAATTGCTTCCTATCTTTTGTCAATGATCTCTTATGAGTTTTAGATGTAATCGCCGTAAACGGGGGACCCTATAAATGCTTATAAATATCTGCAGAGTGGGTGTCAGGAGGACGGGGCCAAACTCTTTCCACTGGTGCCCAGCAACAGAACAAGGGGCAACGGGCACAAACTGGAGCAGAGGAAGCTCCGGCTGAACCCGAGGAAGAACTTCTTCCCTCTGAGGGTGACGGAGCCCTGGCCCAGGCTGCCCAGGGAGGCTGTGGAGTCTCCTTCTCTGGAGATATTCCAGCCCCGCCTGGCCGCGGTG
>Ga0181612_102542_pt1 | contig 12320 bp, 6 predicted proteins | sample HoacroProtozoa21_FD_119630 | JGI IMG/M metagenome (GOLD analysis project Ga0181612, IMG submission 119630) | Hoatzin crop microbial communities from Cojedes, Venezuel. Combined Assembly of Gp0051906, Gp0051904, Gp0051908 | reverse complement strand
GTTTGATACTATTGTGAGTACTAGACCTAATTAAACTGTTAAGTCACTTACAGACAGAACTGTTCCAGCAAAAGCGTTGTGGTGATTGGTCAAATGTGCCTGTATTGTTCAGCACAGTAAGTCAGACAAGAATTCAAAGAGATACTTTAACTCTTTGAGCTGAAAAGCTAAAACTACTGTTAGGATGTAGACAGTAGTCCCACTAATGTTACCTGTGCCTTGTTCTTTTCACTATATTTTCCACTATTTCTGATACAGTGGCAATTTTGGAGAATTTAAGTGAGGAAATAGATGTTGTCAATGAAGAATTGAGAGGCAATGCCTCAAGCTACTTAAAATATTTCATTTTTAGGGTCCACTTTCAGATTCAGGAGAACATTAAAATTTATGACTTACAGTGAGCCAAATTGTAAAGATGTAAATTTCACCAGATAATACTGAAGAATAGCTTTTCCTAAAGGCAATAAATGCCTTCAGGTATCTTACCGCATTCACTGCAGTGGGAGATTTTGAGGTTGTTAGGAACAATGCTGTTTCCTGTTCATTTATGTAGCTACTGTATATGCTATATATTCTAGGGTGAAGCATTGTGAATTCCCTGCTGCTGACTGTCAGGTGTGTCTCAGTTCTTTGCTCTGTTTGTATGCCAGTTCCTTTGATACTTCAGAACCTTTGTCAATCCTTTTGTTTTGGTGAGTGTAAGGAGAATTTTTTTCATTGACTCCTCATCTCTTTAACCTTTGAGCATGTGCCTAAGAACAGTGGGCTTTTGGCTGTCTCTGGGTTAACTCAGGAAAGAATTCCAATCTTGAATTTTAATTTCTCTGTTTTGTGAGTTTAAATAATAGCTGGAATATGCCTGACTGTAATTTATAGATTTTGTAGTTCAAAGTAATGCTTTGCTTTAGAGCTGGTCCCCGTGTTTTTAGGACAAAAGCTAAAACCTCAGACATTTTAATAGCCGTTAATACTTTATGCATATGGTTAATATTGCTGTGGTGCATTTTATGACCTGTGAAGGTGTTGGCTACTAGCATGGGTTTCAGAGATAGTGCCTTGCAATTATTTGGTATGTTTTTTTTTTCTATTTTATGCTTTTCCACCATCATTGGTGTCAATAGATACTTCAAGTAGGGGGAAAAGGGCAGAAACTCTCCTTTCCTTTGCATACAGGTCTTCACGGAAATCAGCAGGACCACTCTTTGTATTTCACACTAGAGTTTAACACATCAGGTAATTTAGTTGATGACAGGTAGCTGTCTTATTTGTCATGGTCTTATGTTTGCAATCAATTTCTCCGGTTAGTTTCCCAACAAAAATAGGTTTAAACTCAAATACCAGGTTTTATTCACATTTTGTTAGTGTGTTGTGAAGGACAGATAAAGTTCAAGCTACAAACTTACTGCTTGTAAACAGGCGGGATGAAGATACATTCTCAGAATAAGGAGTCTTCCTGCTGTCTTCAGTAGCTCCCTTGCATTAGCTGTCTCTAGGAAGTGTTTTTAATGAGTTGTGGGGAGTGTACATAAAGTTAATTACCATTAATGGAAATTTGCTGGGAAAGTGTCGAGTACAGAAATACAGGAGTTGTCATTCCTTCACTGCTTCCTGGTTTGCCGTATGCCAGTTCAGAGAGAGAATAGTTTAACTGAGTTAGTAATGACCAAAACAAAACAGCATTGGTCAGCTAACTTTCAAGTCTAGGAGAGTAAACAAATTGCTCTGCACAGTGATTCTGCAACATTTCTTCTAGGGCAAAATAGTCTGAATTACAATTGAACCTTGTAAGCAGGTGATAAAAACTTAATTGTTAGCGAATGAAACTGTCACTTTTCTCATGAAACACTGGTGTGATTTACTTCGGTTAAAGAGAGGTATTAAGCTTAATTTAGGGTTTTATAGGAAGGTGGAAACAGATTCTGGAAGCTGTTTTTTCAGAAGAAAAGGCAGAGAAGCCACTGGCGTATCTTTGCACCAGAACTACCTGTTCCCTTTTGTTCCCTCAGCTGTTGATTCTGTGACTAGGATTGTGCACTCAGTTGAATCTGTACATAGTATTTAAAGTCACTTTTCAGTGAGTTACTATTTTTCCCCAGCTTCATATGTCATACCATGCCTAAGTCGCTTTATGCTTGGTGTTTGTTAGCAGAGCATAAGTAGTTCGATCAGGGATTTACATTACATTGCTCACAAATTGGTGCTGAAAGTATGTTTAGTCCAAGAGAGGAATTGGAGATCCTGGTGTTTACTCTGTAATTTTTATCAGCCTTTCCATTATTTTTTGTTTCGTAAAGTCTTGCCAGTCAAATGCAAAACCTCTCATCACTATTGTGCAGGCATTTTGCAGTTAGAATGATTAAAGTTTTGAGCTTTTCTTGTGTAAATACTTCCGGGATCAAGCTGTAATCAAGCACATTTGAAACACTTTCAGCTTTATTATAAAGTGAATTTTGTTCTCCCTTTTTTTTAAGATTAGTGGTGTATAGCCAAGGGAAATCTCAGATATTTTACTTTCTGAATCCTAAAATAATCTTACATCCTTTTTGTATCTTTTTCTAACAAGCTCCCATAGTCCCTGTTCTACTTTCCTAGGACTATCTTGTCTCCAAACTCCCTTTCTCTTTCTCTTTCTCTTTCTTTCTCTCTCTCTTTTTCTCTTTCTTTCTCTCTCTCTCACAAGAGACACAGACATAACACCAATGTGCCTGGATCTGATGCGAGCTGTTTAAAAAGTACAAGAGGAAGCTAGTGATCAAAGCAGGAGGAGTGAATTAGATGACAGTAGAAGCAATAATGAGATTCCAGATACGGGAATGTGGTTTGAATAAAGCTGGGATAGGTTGCATGGGTTTGAAAGCAAAGATGCTACTTGGAGTTGACTGACCTTGTGGGGCTTCTGTAGTTTCTGTAAGGTTCACATAAGCACCCAATATTTAGGAAAGAATGCTGGTAACATAATGCGAATGTATGGCTTCAGATTTGGTTTCACATGCTTTCAGCATGTTGGGATTAATAACATGCTGCACCACTTAATGAGCATTTGGTATTGGAGCACTAAAATGATAACTTTTGGGTGCTTATCTGAACTAAACTTTGAACCCTTATGAAGGTCTCCTGTAATTATTGTCTTCTAGTTTAAATTGTGTTGCCATCAGTATTTCAGCAGTGAGGCTGATAATACTCTGGGTTGATGCTCTTGAGGTCTGAATTGCAAGTTACAGTTCAAGGTAATGATTTTTATGCTCTGTTTTAGCAAATGCTCGTCAAGAGGTGCAGCATATTATAGGTTAAACATGCTGAAGTAACATAAAAACCTAATAAACGTCTTGAAACCCCCACATTATCATAGTTTAATATGCATTGTGAATGTATTTCCCATCTTATTTTTATAATCTTATGGGCCAAACTGCTAAGTTTTGTTGGAGGCTTTCATTAGTGTTGAAAACATTAAGAACAGCACTGCAATTTGGTCTTTGCTCATATTAGTGAGTTTTCATTGTGCTGTACTGTTACCATTTATGATTATTATGATGTAGGATGCTTAGATGTTACCTAATTTGAAATGCCTGTATGTAACTCTGCATGACACAACAGAAAGAGGCTCCATCATTGATAACACTTAGGCAAAAAGAAGATAATTTGATTTGCTGTTTTTTTTCTCTAGATGGGTTCAGCTTTGTTTAATTTACTGCAAATACAAGCATCCGAATTCCAAACTGAAGTCATGGAGCCCTAAGATACACCGTTACAGGTTGTCATCTATCTTGTCTTGATCTTGTAAAAGGCCTCAGCTTCAGTTTATGTTTCCTGGATTTTTAAAACACTTTCCCTTGTTTGCGTTACAAATTAATAGTTATTAAATCCACACATTTGGAGACTGACTTTGAGGTCATTGATTAATTTTCAGATTATGCTTTTCTCTTAATTTCAGTAGATTATTCACACAGACTTATTGTTGGCAAAAGATATGTTAGCGTCATCCTGTGTCTGCCAATGTAGAAAAGGCTACCGTAAGGGGTCACCTTATGTTGGTGGGTGGGTGTGGGTGGGTGTGCTTGCGCGCGTGTGTGTGTGCGCGTTAGTGTGTGCAAAAAACCAGTATGCTTTCTAATAGTGATTTTGGGCCTGACTGTTTCAGGGCAGTTCATCGTATGTTTTTAAGGCTGGCTTATTATAAACAGTTGCTTAGAGATGTTAAGATAGGATGGTGGTAGTAAGGAAATAGCTCAACTCAATAACTATGAAACTAAGGTAGTACCAGTTAATAGGGTTGAGCTGAAGAACAGAAAGCTTTATATGCCTTAGTTGGAATTTCTCTGTTAACTTTCCAAAACCAGCTGAAAATAAGGAAGACACAGCCATAGTAGTACCTTGTATAATTCCATTTTCGTTTAATGAAATAACAGCATGGGTGGATTTTCCACTTCTTTTTAGATAACTGATTTGTTTTCATATCACTATTAATGTTATTTTTCATTTCATGTACAGGGTGATGGAGAGTTTACTTCAGATTCTACTCTTTCTTCTAAATGCAAAACAGCAAAGAAAAATAAACAACTTCTTAAATAAGTTTGGCTATATTTGAAAGAAATTACAAACATACTTTTATTTCTTGTTTTTAATATAAATTACAATAAATACATTGTGTTGTTTTAGTTAATAAATCCTCTGTGTTTCACATATTTTTCCATAAGGAAATGTTCTATTGATTTTGAGATATTGTATGTCTATATCAAACAGAACCCCTTTTCTATTTAAGCAGAGGTGTTTTTTTGCTCAAATATTGACAGTATGATACAGCCCATAGTAATTTTAAATATTCTCATTTTGTGGAGCAGGGAGGTGAGCTGACATGCTTAGAATCATCCTGCAAACAGATGAATGACTAAAATAGTTTTGGAGTGCTGTATCTGTTAATTCACACAGTTCAGCTGAATATTTGTTTAGACAAATAAAATGTCTGGGTGATGTTAGTTCAGTGAATTTGAAGGAATGTAGTGCCACAAAGAAGCCTGAGTATACAGAGATAGTCCTATCAGAAGGAAATTATTAAATACTCTAATTTGTGGATATGTTAGCCTGGCAATGAAAAACATGTTTTAACTATGACTTCCCCTTGTATGTTAATATATAGATGGTATATCTATAGGCATATAAAAAGTGAAATTCTGCATGTAAACTCTGGAGCACAAACCAGAATTCTGGATTCAAATCACCCTGAAAAATACATGTTGTCAATTTTGGACTGTTATCAAGATCTGACGTTTTGCTTCTGTCTATATTTACAGCGGTTTATCTTTGTTTCTTAATGCAACCCGATTTTTGGCTTTTCAGAACATTGAACCAAACTTCACAACGTCAGCACGGCTATTCATTTAAATATTTGAACTTGATCAGATGCAAAATAAACACAAGATCATAAGTAAAATCATCGGTCTGACACTTTTAATTATGATTTGACAATGTAAACCACATGTGAAACATGAACAAGTAAATTACACTAATTTTGCTCAACAAAATGAGCAAGCAAATTAAACATAAAAGTAAATAAAGCAGGATTATGATACAGCACCTCATACTGTGTCTGTCTGAAAGGAACCAATTTTAGGTTTTCACTTTTAAATCCATGATGTATTGAAGTTTGGATTCATGATTGATTTAGATGTGAATTTGATTTAGTGTTGAATTTTAGTACCTTAATGGCTGTGAAATTTGTAATGTAGTTAGATTTTTCAAGAATCTTTGTGATGTATCTTCCATTCTTTCCCTGTTCTATTCGATATTTTAGCCATATATTTATTTGTGTGTATCTTAATCTGAAAATTTTATCCAATGGGTGACAAAAGCAAGTGTTTTATTCAGAGATTTAAGTAAGTAAATATTTATACTGTTTGCATGTCTTCAACAAAAAACTCTGATCTGAAAAGTAAGATAGTTCTGCATTGGCTGCAGGTATGCTTTTACAAGTGGCAATATTTCTGCTAAAAGAAGGCTCAATTTACTTAAGTTCTCACAGAACCACCCACCAACTAGGATGAAATAGCTTAGGCCTAATTGTCAAAAATTGGATGGAAACTCCAGAACTCATCAGTACTCATTCTTAATCATTTCAGACTATTCTAATACTGTTTTTAGTGGATTTTTGGAAAGACACTTTGCTTCTACAAATCATGAAACTAACTACAGTGTATTAACAATCCTGCAAGAATGGCACCAGCTGATTTTAAAGTTGGAAAAGAATTTTGCGTTATTCAAGAAAGCTTGTACTGTTGAACTGCTGCTGCAGCTGCTAGTGAATAATGTATAAATAAAGCCATTTGAATATGCAGCACAATGCAAGAAACATGCATCTTAGGGTAAAACTTAGCAGTTGTTCCTGTTGATGTGTATAGGAGAGATAGCCAAGGTGCCAGACAGTCATTCATTTCCTCAGAGAAACAATGAACTTTGTGGGACGGGGAGGGGGATGTGTGCCCAGTACTTACTTACGTCGTCTTTTCTTTTTCCTCATTGTACCAAGGTTCAGCCATACAGTCTATGCAAGGGTTGTTTGTGGGATATGATTTCAAGTGGCGTTAAATAAACTGGAATAGTAATAGCCATCACAAGATATGTGTAAAGATCTGAGTATCTTTTAAAGTTTGAAGGTACTTAAAAATAGAAAATATCTATCAGCAGGTGTGAACTCCCACACAGATCTCAAAGTGATAAAACAAAGATTGTTATGTAAGTCATTTAGTGTAAAAGCAAGACACTTCTGATTCCATTCTGCATATGTAGCCAAATCCAAGGGCAGCTGAAGCAACTATGAAGATTTCCGGTGTTCAGCCAACTTTGGATCATGCCCACATTATGAATTTCAGCCCTTAGATAGTTTTAACAATGAATCTCCAGTGTCAACAAAATTGACTTAATTTAAATAGGTAAATGTACAAAAGCAAATGAGACAATGTGGTAGGAAAAAAGTTCACTTGAAAGCCTATGTTTGTTTAACACAGACAGCATGGGGAAGTAGGATAGGCAAAATCATTTATGAAGCATCAGCCACAAATCTAAAAAGCCTAAAGGAAATATTTTGGTACCTAGCTCAATTAGTACTAAATGCATATGCACTGTTTTAGCAAGTGTTACAGAAGAGGAGCGCGAGTAGATGAGCTCAGAAACTTTGGTTTTAACTAAAGGAAACAAAAATAATTGTTGCAGTTTCAGATTTTAAAATCGATAGTATCCTTTTACCCTATAATTTTGAGGCAAATAATGACAGTAATGGAGATACTACAGCACATCTGAAGACTATTTCTACAGCAACATTAAATATACCAAGCCCAATACTGGCATTAATCAAGAAAAAAATAACTATAAAACATTACTTGCATGGCAAGTGTGAAAAACACATTCTTGTACTCTACCATTTGATGCTTCCAGATTTTTTTGACAGACTATTCGTGGGTAAAATATGGTGACTTTGAAATACGCTGGAGCAATTTCACAACCATCTATAGATTTATCTCTCCAGCCCGATTCTTAATAGTCTGTTCAAAACAAATTTGTGTATAAGTGTGTGTATGAGGACTGGAAGCAATTTTGGGCTTTTATTCTGATCAACTTGCTTCTTTCTTTGCCTTCTTTCCTAGGAAGTGTGTAGAGAGCTCTGGTGCCTCAGCAAAAGTAACCGCTGTGTGACCAACAGCATTCCAGCAGCTGAAGGTACTCTTTGCCAAACAGGGAGCATTGAAAAGGGGGTGAGTACAAATAATTTATTGAAGAAGCAATTTATTGTTTAAAGACTACAGGAAGAAAGAGCTAGAAAATTAAAGTACTTATGAGCAACTATAAGAGTTCAGAAAAAGAGTTATTGTTTCAGAATACATTTGCATCCTAATGGCAGTGTCCTACAGAATTACTTCACAATTATTTTGTTTATGTAATTTAATAAAATATTAAACCTCGCTATAAAATTCTATAACCTGAATCAAAAAACCCAAACCCTGTTATGTACTCTCTGTATATTTATTAGTAATTTTTGTAAAATCAGTTTCGTTTAATCTTTATTAAATTTTATAGCACTGTTCCACAAAGGACTGTTACAGCTATAGGTCTGGCATGGTTTTGAAAATGTGTAACATAGATGTAGAATCTCAGCTTTACTTAGAAGATAAAAAAGTCTTTATTGTGTCAGATATAAGGTGAATCATACAAACATATAGAAAAAATGTTGCCTTAATAAAAGGGCTTTTTAAAAGCCCATACTTCCCAGTGACTTTATTGTTTTGACTTTGAGTTATTCTTTTAGTATTCGGTTGTACTTGCACAACTGTTTAGCTTTAAAGGACTTGGCTGTTCAGTGTGATAAACTGTTCTACCTAACAGAAAAGTACAGGAAGTCAGTGTTGCAGTAGATGAAGTCTAGTGCTACTGTGTCTGTCTGAACATCTGAATTTTGATTTTGAAATGATGTCTGTGTATCAGTAGATTCAAATAAAGTTCTGAAACTTAGTTTCTTAGTTTTAGATTAAGAATGGTAAAAGAATGTTTCTCAAGTACAAGGCAAAATCTATACAGATCTTAGAAAGGAGAGAAAACTATTTTATTTATTAATTTACAGAATATATACTGGGGAAAAAGTTAATTCCATATGCCTTTTTTCAAGACAATATATTTTATGCAGGTTTGTACAAAGTGTAAGGGAGTGTATTATATTAAACAATTTCTGATGTCTTTCCAAGAGTTGCTGCATCTGCGCATAAGATTTACTGTTCCGGGTTGGATTTTTTCCTAACAACGACTACTGACATCTATTCTCATTCTGACTTTTTTGCCATGCTGGCTGAGCAAGTTTCGACAAAGATTACGCTGCATTTTGACTTGTAATCTGATGTTTAAACAAAAAGGATGAAGGCTTTTGGCAGCTGTCACACTTTATTAATGCTTGTTGACAGCTTCATTCAGGGCCCATGACCTAGCATCATTCTGATGGCTTTTCCATGCTGAGGTTGGAAATATTGGTAAACCACGTTAAATAAATTAATTGAAGGGGTCATTTAAAAAAACAGAGTGCTTAGAGTTAGCCAATGAAAATAGAGAGACTTTTGGAGTAATAGAAAATGTTAGAAGCCCTGCTCTTAAATCAACAGTCTAGGTTTATTTTTGGAACCACCACTCCTTGTTAATGATCAGGAGCAATTTACCGCTGTTTATATTTTTTAAACCATGAGTCTATGATGAACAAGTTAAGATGTATTAAGACACTGTTGCTGTGTCCCCTTGCCAGAGGCTGTTATCAGTTTGCTCTGCACAAAACATCTTTTTCCAGTCATCAGTATCTTGTTCCATCATTAGATTTTAGAGGGAAATGAGAGAGTCTGTACTGTTGTACAAAGGTAACCTGTTCACGCCTGTTGACAGCAGAAAATTGTATCTGTAAACTGTAACTTCAAAGGTTTCTGTAAACTAATAGTTCCTGACAGCAAAAAAACTAGAAAACATGAGCTCTTTCCAAATATGTAGTTCTCCTTACCACATGTTAAGGAGAAAATAATAGGTTACAATTCTATAACACACATTATTATTATTATTATTATTATTATTATTATTATTATTATTATTATTATTATCAGTATCATTATTGTCATCATCATTATTACTGTATTTATCTTGCAGTCATGCCTAAAGTCCACAACCAAATCAGGCCCTGTTTTGCTGGGCTCTGTCCAAATATGTAATAAATTAGATTCCCCTCTGTAAAGGCCTAACAAGTTTTCAGAGTACATCATCTTATTTGGAGGGTCAATTTCTGCTTTTAGTTACACTAAGGTAAATTTGGTGTAACTGCTAACTCAAAGCAACATTTGATGCAATTGCATTAATATCTTATTGGCAATTAAATGGCCTGACACTCCATTATAAAACCTTCTTTCAGTTGCCTATATAAACTTCCCAAACTCTTTGGGTTGAAATTTTCCACTTTAGAAATCTGCCTACCTATAAGGTTTTTAGAGTGTGTTCCATAAAAGTTACTCAGCTGTTTTTTGCATACAGGGAAAGAGAATAGAATGTTTTCTTGCTGCTGATGGAACTTGTACATCTGTTCTGTTTTGAAGCTTTAATATGTTCATGCTTTGGTGAAGGGTTTTGTGTATCAGCTGGGTTCAAAAAGGTACACTTTTTCCTAATTTGTAATAATAATTGTAAATATGCATGAAATTTCTCTCTGGTATACCCAGAGATGTGTTTGTGAAGTTAAACTAACTGATTATTATAAATATTCTGGTGAGGAAATGGTGCTTGTAAAACAATAAGACATTGATAAGAATGTTTATTTTATCTTTCAATTTAAAGCAATTAAAAAAAATAACCTTTTCTGACATCATTGTTTAGATCCATGCTAGCAATGTAAATGAGGGGCAAATGTGCAAAAAGTGAAAACACAGTGTACTGAAAGGACAGTTTAAATAGCTAGATTATGTGATGATTAAAGTTATTATTGGACATTAAGCTAAGGTAAATTTAAGCTGTTGTTGGACATGAAGCTTTCTTGCAAAATAATTGTAGAAGCAATGATTGAAAGTACAATTTTTAAAGTTGGGAGGACAAATGTAAATTGAATTAATCTTGTTTTCCCTCCCTACAAAAGCTGAAATCAGTTTTCCTCAATATTAGAGTACTTGCTGTGTGAGTTTTCTAAAAGCATGCCACTTTAAATCTTAGTCATTTTAGATAGCTAATATTCATATAAAAGTGATCTCAAATGTGCCTCAATATCAGGTTTTATTTAATTGTTAATGATCTCTAGAAGAAAAATTTCAGACTGACTGCTTACATTATTCAGTTTTTTGCACATTTTATACATATTCAAATACATCGCCATTGTCTTTCTAGTTGAACTAATTGCAAGTTATTTATTCAGTGTTAGAGAAGAATTAACATTTCAGTTCTACACCTTTCATGAAGGATTGTTCTTTTAAAGTAACTGTCACCTCCTCTTGTTTCTTCATATACTGGTTACTCAACAGTCCTTACCTCATTATAGCAGATGAGGTTGCTATAATTTGTGGACAAAGCATATTTCTGTGGTGCCATTAGAAATAATGAAGATTTTTTGTAATTTTGAATTACTGTGACAGAGATTCTATGCATCACTGGCTTCTGCTGAAAGATAAATTTTCACTAGAAAATTAAGAGACACCGAAGTGAGCAGTAAGTCCTCAGATTTAACTTCAGTAGAGGATTAAAACCAGCATTTAGGGGGGTTTTACAGGGGAATATGGGAACGTGGTAGGCAAATGTTTGCACAACGGAGGAAGTTACAGAGCACAGGGATTTTACACAGCTTTGGAAAAATAAAGCAGGTAAAATGCACCTGCCTATTGTAGACAGTCATAATAGTATAGAGTTAGGATGGTTTGCATGTTCTGTTTTACATATATGATATTCTTGTGGGTTTCACTTGGAATGTCTTTCATTTCTTAACTTTGATTTTGATATATTTGTAGTATGATCTATTAATTAAATTATTAACATACATATTTACTCTTCAAAGCATTTTAATTTTTAGCTTTTGACTTTAGCATTGGATAATTGTTCGTGTACTTGTGTGGCATCTTCAATACAATGCTGCAAGGAGATTATTGTCTTTAGTTATTAAAATCGTTCTTTAATTTATCACTATAATGAGAAGAAAGCCGGAAGATTTTGATACCTTATGTGTAAATCAAATTTCATTCTCCATTGTAATTGTACCATTAGAGGCATTGCAAAACACTGTGCCATACGAATATATCCACACTAGCTAAAAATGTGAGTTCACTATACAGACTGTATTATGGTGTTATGGAGACGTTCAGTGATAGTCTGGACTTAAGAGAAGCTCCATATGAAAGTTAAGATCCTGTAATGGATACCTTCTTATTGGCATAAACATAAATCTGTGAGTTCAGAACTCCAAGAAGGATGAACCTTCCTTTCCTCAGTACAACTCCATGAAACCTTGTCTTTGGTTTCCTTCCTGAATAAGGGTGTGGTGGGTTGACACCATCCAGCAGCTAGGCCGCCACCCTGTCGCTCGCTCACTCCCCCCCCCTCCCTGGGACGTGGAAGAGAATCAGAAGGCCAAAAGTGAGAAAAAACTCATGGACTGAGATAGTTTAGTAAGTGAGAGGAAAAAAAAGAAGCGGTGAACAAGAAATCAAAGGCACTCGCTCAGTACCTCCCAACAGCAAACAGTAGCTCAGCCAGTCTCTGAGCAGTGGCTACTTTGGAAACACCCCCACCTCCAGTTTAGCTGCAGAGTATGATGTCATATGGTATGGAATACCCCTTTG
>Ga0181612_171184_pt1 | contig 12321 bp, 5 predicted proteins | sample HoacroProtozoa21_FD_119630 | JGI IMG/M metagenome (GOLD analysis project Ga0181612, IMG submission 119630) | Hoatzin crop microbial communities from Cojedes, Venezuel. Combined Assembly of Gp0051906, Gp0051904, Gp0051908 | reverse complement strand
GTGATAAACAGGGGCCTTTTTCTGCATTCCTTTCCTACCTTTAGCTCGGTGTAACTATAAACATTAGGTGTTACCAGCTTTGGAGCAGATATTGTCTGTAAAATATGCAGCCAGCTTCAGAAAAATGCAGTTACGTAGAAGAACTTAGCTGTAAGGAAGATTCACTAAAAGAGAATCAGTTCTGTTTTAACCAAAACCAGGACAGTCTGTCAGAATGGTCCTGGTACGGTTGATGCTATCCTGATCCAATCATGCTGTTCAAGAGGTCTGTACAGCATGCAGAAAATAAACTGGTGTTATAGCTAAGCTTGATGTGGTCTGTGTTTTGGTATAAAGAAGGTGAATCACATTTTACACACGCATATGTGCCCCTACTATGATGCCACTTTGTAGAAGAAGATTGTATGCATCACATGATACAAGGAAGCCTTGTCATTTATGTTAGTCAATGCAACCACAAAATTTGGTCTACTTTCTGCAATGACGAGACATGGGGATATCTATTTTGCAATGAGTACCTAAATATTTACATTTGAACAAGTACCTGTTTATGCTGTTGAAAATACCTGCTTCTGCCAGTTATTTCTCTGTTAGCTCCAGTATAGCAGTGCCTTGTAAAGTCCTTAATCTTTGGTTTCCATCAGGACTGCCTTTGGAATCCAGCTGAGCTCAGGCATTCTCTGTTCTCTGAGCAGGTGTGTTTCTCACCTGTATAATCATGGCTGTTGCATCTGAGTAGCTCAGCTCATCTTAGGGTGCTGCAAAACTGGTGCTGTGTTGCCAAGGCAACATGTTCAAAGACATGCTAGTTCCTTTGGGTTTTCTGAGCTCATATGCTAGTCATTACAAGTGCATATTAAATTTCACCACAGTCCATAACTTGAGTGTTTTATATGCTTGAAACAAAATTACAAGAGCTTTGTCACTGTATTAACATGTGCATAACAACACTGATACAGACATTTCATTCTGTGGTTTCCTATAGGTCAATCAAACAGTGAAAGCACTTAAAAGCAACAATATATGTGTAGGTGAAAGAGTACATGCAGCTACATTTATCAGCGGTAAACCAATCACAGATACTAAAGAAGGTAAGAAAACTAAGCGTTGTAATGAATTCATTTTTGTGAACGCATAGGTGGAGATAAAACACATGATTAGAATCTAAAATATATTGGAATTGGCCTGTGCAGTAAATTTATTCCTTGTACAGAGAATTCCATATACGTTGTGACTGTGTGTTTTGACTTCTCTGAGTTCTTTGGGATCTTCATCAGAAGACATTGTAATTAAGAGTAGGTCTCACCTGTGGTTCTTTTAGCTTCTGCATAGTTCAAGGAGAAGATGTTTTTCTCAGTGAAATATATGCAGAAGTGCTTTGCTGAGCTGAGACTGTCTTGGACAATAGGACACATGCTTATATATACGTATCCACCCAAGAAATGTCTCTGTATTAGAACAGACGACTTCTTTATTATTATTCTTATTAGCATGCAAATGCTTTACATAGAACTCTCCAAAAAGGGAAGGGATCTTAGGAAGTAAAAGTGACAGAGTAAAAGCTCCTGGTCCAAACATTACTTCATGTGACAAATGTATAGAATACACAAGTGTGCGCTTATTAAGGGCAAAAACTTCAATAATATGCTTCAATTAAATTGCTCAATATTGACCATCCTGGTACCAAAAAGTCTGGAGTGGTCCTGTTTGCCTTTAGTCAACTTGTCTCTGGGAATGGCAATGTCCTGAATGTTACTGGGATATGAAGTTGTGTAGAGAAAGCTGAAAATAGACTCGGAATATATTCTTTGAATGTCAGTGAAAATTAAGAAAAGTTTAGAACAAGATGAACAATATCAAATTGTTTCTTATTACAAAGACATTCAGAAGTCTGTATGCTGTTGAAAAATAAGGAGAAACAAAGCAACTTGCTGACAAAGTGGAAAATGAGTTACCAAGTAATGATATCAAAGGAAACAACATAAATGAGATTTAAGAGGCAACTGGACAGTTTTATGGAACAGAGATTGTAATATATGGTTTTTAAGAAGAGGTAAAGCAGCAAAACTTGTAAGAGACTTCAACTTTACAGTAGCTTTTCATCCTTTTCCCCACCTCCACCCCCATTTTTTTAAAGAAAGGGAAAATTGTCCTGACAGTAACCATCCTGACTATGCTTTAATGCTTTATATCTAAAATTTGTAATTAAATAGCTTATTTACAGTGTTTTTCCACCTTCCTCTTTACTTATACTGACATGGATGTAATGGTCTTTTAAAAAGTCTTTTTTAGATTTGAAAGAGCAGCACTGAAATAGGGAATACTGGGGGTTAAAAGTAGGTAAGTTTTGGAGGCAATCCCACTGTATGTAGCAAAGTGAATGACAGAAAGTCAAATGGACCTTACTCAACATTTATTTTTAATAAGACTAATTTTCTTGTCTGATCCTTTCACTGCCATGACAGTGCAATTTGTTTCTGTAGGGAATTGCTTTCATAGAGGTATTATGAAATTTCAGTACCTGATAAATAGATGGGTGTATGTAGTTAGCATCCACAGATGTTGTGGGGCAGAAGTCTGGGAGGATGTAAAGAGTGCAAATGGGAAAGGAGTGGAGATTTAGCGTGAGACCTGAATATTTCATTCTGAAGACAAAGAAGAGAGGTGCGCAAGTATTCCTGATGTTTGACAGGAGGTTAATAACAAGACAAGGCTAGGGTGAGAACACAGACTCCCTAGAAGGCAAACAGTGGTATTTTAAAATTGGTAAAGGAAGACAGTGAAGAGTCAGAAGGCAGAAATGCAAAGAGAGTGGATTTTGTATTTAGTACAAAATGATAGCAGTTGACTTGGATTCGGTGTCATAATGCAAATAGTGAAATGATGGGTATATTTTTCTTAAGCGATAAATAGGACATATTAAGTGCTGAGGTGAAGTTGTCTTGGATTGGAATTATTTCTTTTTCTCTCCTGACCCGAAAGCGGGCTTAAGGAATGACAAATCCTTGATGAACGTAGGGAGTGGAGGAAGGAGAAGTGCAGATAGGAGATACTAAGAATTTGATGTCAGTGCAGTTGAAATGCATCTGCTGGTGTCAGTTTGTTAATGCTTTCTGCTTCAATGCCAGTTTGCAGTGGGCTTTTCAGTAAAAAAAATAAAAAGAAGAAACTATCTCTGGCACAGAAGAAGTAGTTCTTTACCACCCTGAGGCTAGTTTGCCACGTGCTTTTGAACTCTCTTAAGTGTGTAGGCGTATGAACAGATAGAGCTGGTCTGTTGTAGATGGAATTCAGAGGCGAGATTTTAGCTTAATGTTTGTCTGGCAAATACTTCCTGTGCATGGGTGCAGTTACTCCCTAGCAGCCCCAACAACAGCAAGTTTCAAAGATCCAGCCCATGGTCAGTAAGTGCTTGTGCAGAACGTGACCGGAAAATATCTGGTTTAGGACCTCATGTTATAAAAGGGTCACTTTTTTTTCCCCATTCTCTCAGAAAAACATTTATAGCAGGACTGCCCCGTACTGAAAACAGCTTCTAGTAGTTCATATTTCCACAGATAATTATCCCGTCTTGCCAGTGATGTTTAGATAGGCCTTGGCATTTTCCATAAAGTACTGAAATTAAGTACAAGACTTTGAAATAGACTCATTGTCTCATCTAATTGTTTTCAGTTGAAGCCAGAAAATGTACTTTAGTACTGAAGCCCTTGCCAAATAATTGTAAGATCCAGATGCTTTAAAATTAATGATTGCATGTTCTGTTGAGTCAGCTTTTTACTTTTGCAGGTTTTTAAAATTTAATTTCTTCGGAAAAATACATGATATCTAGTATTCTCAGAAAGTGAACAGCTTTTGTAAAGTACATACAGCAGATATTAATAACATGTGCTGACAAAGTGAGTGTAGCAAGTCTTTACTTTTTAAATAAACCTACAAGTGTCATATAACATAAACTACTCAACACAGAGAACCATCACAGTGTATCCATTAGAAGTCTCTTTACTATGAATTTAATCTTATGATTTATGGTAGTGCATGCATCATGGCTAAGGCAACGTGACTGTATAATGTGAATGTTCTTTTTCTTCTCCTTCCCACTCTCTGCCCTGTTCCTGAAGACTATGTACGATATGCCCATGGGTTAATATCAGAATATATTCCTGAAGATCTGAGTAAGGAGTTGTTAAAATACTTAGGGTAAGTATTGTTCCAGCTAGCTGCTAGTTCTGTATGACATGCGTTAATGTCCTTTTGGTCATTTCTGTTGAGTACTGAGATTTGTTCATCAAGGTTGCAGTGAATGACACAATGAGATTATGTTTGCCACACTTTAAATGTGATTTTTTTAGAATGTAGATTATGCCGTTCTGTTGTTCCCATGATACTAAGGACCATGGGCTGGAGGAGAGGTGTAATATAGAAATCTGATATGTCTGTTATCACAGTTGCATCATGAAACCCTGAGCAATGTATCCCATTTTAAAGCAATCCAGGGAAGGAAATCCAAAGAGTTAAAGCAATTTGTCCAGAATTGTCAAGCACGAGCAGCAGATCCAGGAGGAGATTCCTCATCCCCAGTCCTCTTTCCTTTTCCCTACTCACTTAGTGCTGCTGGGGTTTGACTTCATGTATCCAGCCTGTGGTAGTTTATATTTAAATCTGGAAGGTGAGCCAGCATCCTCATCCTGGTGTTCCCTGCCAGTAGCAGACTTTGCTTGGAGAATCACTGGGACCCGACACCTGCCCCTCAGTTCAGTTCTGTTTAAAGGGTTCTGTTATGGTGACCTATGGAAAAAATGTGCATTTTGCAGCTTGAAGTGCCATAGCTTAACAATTTCATTGAAGAGATGTGCTTTATAATATCATCTTACTAATAGCCAAGGTTTTCAAACGCAAGGTGGAGTTCTCCTGTTTGTTTGCCAGATCTAAGAACTTTTGAAAGAGCCCATGTTTCTGTGTGGTGCCTGGCTGTGTTTTAGTTACCAAAGTTAGAAACACAGAGTCCATGAGCTGCTTTTTTTGCAAACGCATGCCATGTGTGAGCAGCTGATTAGCAAAGCAGCCTTTGTGGAGAAGGAATTGGAAGCTTTAGCTTGTGCAATCCAGCTGTCTTAATTTATAACTTAAAATCTTTTGTTCTACAGGCTCCCAGAACTTAAAAGCCCAGCACCAGAGCCACCATTGAAGGTAGGAGAATATTAAGATATTGACAGATATGTTGTGTTTTAAGCTAATTTCTCTGAATTTTTATTAAAATTAGACTATGCCAAGCACTGGGTACAATGCAATAAGTTGGCCTTGTGAAAAGCCAGTCTGAAATAACACAAGAAATTTACTGGTGCTTCATATTTTTTAATAAGGAATATTTTGGTTGGTTTTCCTGTTTAAAAAAGGGGAGGGAAAGAGAGAGACACGTTTTATGGTTTTGGTCAGCAGTCTTTTCATACCTGTTTTGCTTATTTAGTTTTATTGAGGTTGATGGGACAATATGACCTCATAGGTTTTCTTTCATATGTAATTTATGAGGACCCTGAAAGGGACCTCCTGGGTCATGGATTCCCAGACAACCGTGTTGGATAATCTCTCATACACTGACCATTCTTTGCTGTAAGTCTCATTAGGATTTTTTATTTCCATTACTTCTCTTGGAAGACTGTTCTATAACCTCATTCCTCTGATGCTTAGAAACCTTCCTGTAAATTCCACCTTGAATTTATTCATGGCCAATTTATTCCCCTGCGCTTTTGTGCTAACGTTATCATTGTTTTTTTTAATTGAAATGGCTCTTTTCCCTCCCTAACATTCGTTCTCTCAGTATGTAAAGGGAAAACATATATCCTTTCTGTTTTCATTTTGTGAAGCCAGACTTGGTTGTGTAAGATGGGTTGTCCATTCCCTCATCATTGCAGGAACGTTTCTTTATACCTCTTCCAATATGAACTGAATTGTTTCAAAGCAGGTGACCAGAATCATATATATAATTGTTCACGATAAAACCTTTACCGATACAATATGATGGCATTCTTCACTTCTTGTCTTAACCGGAGGTACTTTATCTGGTTACATCTTAGAATTCCATTTGCTTCTGTTACTGTGTGATCTATCAGATGGCTCACAGTCATGCCATGAACAGTTAAGACACACTGTTGGCTTTTTCCTCCACTGCAATTTTTAGTTGATCAGCATTCGGATTTATAAGAAATTCATGCAGTTAGTTGCTGTGTACATACCTTGTACTTCTGTACATTTCATCTGTTTTTAATGTTTCCAGTCTTAAAGGTTCCCTGGCTTTTCCTTCACAGTGTTAAAAGGTCTGCAGGTATTCGTAATGCTACTCAGTGGTGTACATTCAGCAAATGTTAGCATGCTGTTACCTTTAATTAACAATTAATGAACATTTTGAATAGATATAGTTCATGGAACTCCACAAGTAATCTCCATCCAATTCAACGACATCACTTTCTGCGTTATTTGTTTTTGTTTCCCTTTTATACAGTTTCTTACCTACCTTAAAATTCTTACGCCGTCTTTGTTTTCTGTTATTTCAGTTGCTTAAGTGGCACCATATCAAGTCCTCTGGCAGTCCTTCACATTTTCTGTCACGAGAAAATGTGTTATCTTTGGGAAAAAAAAAATAGTCGGTAGACATTACCTATGTTTAGTGTTCATTTACTCTGTATCTTTAATTATTCTTCCTTCTTTCACTTTTTCTCCCCCCTTCTTTCTGCTGAGGCCTGCTGTCACTTTTTCCTCATCCTTACATTCAGATGGGTGTTTGGCTATTCTGCAGCAATATGGTCCCTACCTGATAGAACAGTTGCCATGTTTTGCCTCTGGACTTGTGACTTCTGGGGCAGTCTCCCAGCGACATCAGCATATTGAGTTTTACTTCTGTCCTGAATAGAGTGATTTGTGTTCTCTATTCTGCCCCTGTGTTTAATCTTTTCACCTTCATTGAAAACAATTTACTGAGGCAAATGATTTATTCCATTTTGGGGCTACACATAGATTAGCTTTAATATCTATCCAGTGCTTTACTGTGTAGCAGCTTCACTTTTTCTTTTTTTTTATTCCCTTTTTGCCTCTGTGGCTAAACAACCTTACACTATTTGTTTTAATTTCCTTTCCAAGGTCTAACTCAGCTTGACTTTTTGGCAGTTCTCACTTTATCCCAGTATTACCTGACCCCTAAAACTTTTTTTCAGTCTTTTTTTCTCTGTTCATTGTAGAATTCTGCTTAGTCCTAGTATCTTTTGGGGGGGTGGAGTATGTGTACATCTGTGTGAGTGAGGGGAAGCATTCATATAATTTAATCTGAGAAGCTCTTTCCTTCAAGATTTTTCACCTTGTTTGAAGTAAAAGATCCAAAATCACTTCTTCCATCTTTTTCTTTTACATTCCAAGTGTCCTCCTCACACACTACGTTCCTTTGTTTTGGCTTAGAGAAGTAAGGCATATGGTTTACAAAGTTTGCCCCTCTGGAATCAAGAACACCACTTTGCATTATCCTTTCCATTTAATTTAAACTGAGGCACCCTGTGTCTACTGAAACTAGGTTACTTACTGCATCGGCCTTTCCTGTAATGTCCTTGCTACTTACCGAAACAAAGTCTAAAATAACCTCATTTCTGGCTAGTTCAGTGACTGTTCTGTTAAGCAGTATGTCAGCTAGCACATGGAGGAATAATTGGGTCCTACTGTTATTAATAGCATTTGTTCTCCAATGTATATCCATGGATATAAGTTATTTCCATGTGGTTGGACAGTTGTTCTGGCTGCACAGTTACTTGGCCCTTTGATTCAGTTAAGAATTATCTTTATGCATTGTAAGAAATATTGAACACACATCAGGAGCCAACTGATATTCATTAGCCATATAAGCGTGTTACAACAACTATATTAAACTACATGTGATGTACATTACATATTATGTACGAATAGCTTTTATGCCGTTGGGATGGTTCTGAGAATCTATTTTTAAAAATAGTTTTATTTCAGCAGTTTGGTTACAGAGGAAATGAGGCTTAGAACTGTTCAGTTGTTGGGCAGTGAAATCTTGCTGAGGATCTGACTAATGTCCAGAGCACTGACCAGGGTGTGTGTGATGCTTCTGTGTTTAAGTCTTTGCAACTTCAGAGATTAAATCACATCTTCATTTCACAGACTCAGGGGAGCAAGGCAGACTTGTACACTGGAAGCTATAGTCTCCTTCAGACCATTTTTATTCACTTGCGTTGACATTTCTCTTCGGGAGGGCAAGGTGTATTGACAGACATAGTGTAGGATTACTGTGAATAAAGAAGGGTCTAACATGTATTTTCTATTATGGTAAAGTAATTGCATGTTTAGAAATTATGTTAAAAAAAATTCTGAAGGGAGGAGAGATGTAGCAACTTTAGTGGTTAACAGAAAAGCTATGACAGATTCTCACTCTTGTAGTACAAGAGTAGACTGGGTACAGTTTGGACTCTCTGATTTAATAATTAATTTAAAATTACGTGTTCTTTGTAATATTTGTAAGCCATTGATCTTGTGTCATAATCATCATACTGTCCAGTTTGTCAGCATAGGGAGCCTGGCCATTGGCAGATGATGACAGACATCTACAAAGAATATGCAGTCTCTGCTACGACTAAACAGCAAATGTTTTGCTGAAATGCGAACATTTTGTTGTAAGTTTTAAATACTTGTTTATCAGATTCCAAAAAGAGAATAGTAATTATTCATTAGATTGTCATTTGAAAATGTAATCACAGCACAGTAAACAGCCTCATAGAGAGTCTGATCCAGATCCTATTGAAATCAAAAGAAGAAGCTGGTGTTGGATCTGGTTATAAGAGCTGAGAAATCTAAGCTGCAGACCTGGCTTCTGTGCCAAAGAGAGAGAGGGAAGGGGGGAGCGAGAAAGAGATCACAAGCACCATAAACAAAATGAATAAAACAGGATCTTAAAATGTATGGTACCATCCAAGTTGCTTGCAAAATCACTCTCTTTGGCACAAAAACTAGGAAGGCCACAGTTCAGATTTCACAGGATATTAAGGACAGGGTAGTAATATCAGATATGTAATAATAATAAAAATACTGTGTTGTAAAATGCTATATACTTTTTTTCCCTTTTGGAAACATACCAGGAAGTTTTCACCTTTAAACTAAACACATGCTCACAGTTTATGGAAAGAAACATTCATTCTTACAGTCTGATCATGTGAAGTGCCGAGAACCGTTCACTTTCATTATTTCTGAAGTTAGAAGGCGCTCAGCACATGCAGAGTCAAGCTTCTTAATATGCTGTTGGATTCAGGTGATGAAGGAGTCAGCAGAACTGTGTCAGTGTTTCACTGTTGCCAAGCTGTAGAAACTAATTACTTCTAAAGGCTGTGCACAAACAGACAATAGACTAGATGATGATCCACTGTGTTGGCAGATAGCAATAACACTGGAGTTGCTGCACAGTTCCGTGAGACCATGGGGACCAGAGTCTGGGTTCCCTGGCTGTTAGATGCTAACTTCCAACAGCTGCTTGGTAAAGGTTCTCTAAATAGACTCTGACACCAAAGTCACAATCGTGGAAGTTAAGAATGGGATTCAAGTGATTTTGTAGAAGTCTTTCTTGAGAAGGCTAGGAAGAAGAAAATGCTTCCCATGGCACTGAATGATCTCTTCTGAATACTGTAGAGATGATTATATATTCACGTGTAAAGAAGACAATTACAAAGAGAGATCTTCCACTGTTACTGCAGATTCTTCAGTTGATTGCCATTCCTATTTTGGTGCTACGGTTATGTTATAAAGCCAAAACTTTAAACTTCCATGTGTGTAAATCATAAAAGTGGTTGACAGAGCAACTTCCTCACTCTAACATTTCAGAAAAGGAAATTATCTGATGTCCCTGTGGAAGCAGAAGAAGACTATACTAAGTTTAACAGCAGCAATCTGAAAACCAAAAAGGTAAGCAAGCCTTGCATTCATGCATGTTTTGCTAAAGCATAGAGTAATATCCAACATCAGCGCAGAGGGCCTATTTTTCTCCTCCAAAACACATCAGATAAACAAGTACAAAATGGCAGATGTCTGTACTGTAGTTATATCTCCTTGAACTTTTCATTCAAGTGTAGTTTGACTTTGATAGTCTTAATGTCCAGTTCTGAACTCTTCTCTGCTGTTATTGTTTGACTGTATTTTATCAGTGAACCTCACAGACTTTGACACGTATTAAGGTACTCGGCTAATGTTTGCAAAGCTCTTTGAGATACTTGGATGAGAAATCCTATGGCTTAGTGATAGCAACTGTTAAATTTCAGTTATCTGAAAAAGAAACAAAGATGGCAGCATTCCTTAAGGGATGCTAAGACAGGCGCTATTTTTACCTGGAAATATTGCTTGTGCACTGACTTATGTCAACTTAATGAAGTTAAATCAACACAGATCTTGCTGATTGCCAGCTCCAACGCAAGTTTGGAGGCCAATTCAAATCGAGTCCAGTGGTGCCTGCCACTGTACTATCCCTAGGAGAGCAACAGAGATGTGAAAAGAAATAGATTCTGTCTGTGTGTGCCAAAGTTTTGAGGCTTGCACGGGCTTGTTCCTCTGAACATTGAAAGAAAATTAATCTTTCTTCAGTCCACTGGGAACCAAAAGGGCCCTCTATGCTGGTCTTGTGACCTGCAGACTAATGCTGACTACTCTTTATCCTTTTGCAAAGAGAAGCAGCTGGTGACAGATCTATTTCTTCCTGCCCCCAAAACCCCCAGAACTTTTTGTACTCGGGGCACATGCTAGTTTTGAAGAAAGAAGAGGATTGCCCCCTACGTGAAGGTGATAAATAGTTTTAAATATGCATATTTCCCCCCTTCCCCCATTATGTACCTATAGCTTTTGAACTGAGCATAAAGATAGAAAGAGATTGAGGAGAGATAATTCGTTTTAACATTAAATATGATTTACTTCTGAAATAATGAAGCACATTGATGAGAGAATCTGGGAAGGAAAAGATAGCTCTTGGACTCTGTACAGTATACTACTCTTTTTTAAATACTTTGGCAGTGTTTTTGTTTGTATAGTAACACAATCATACTGTTGTTGCATATCTCCATCCTATCCATAACCTTCTAGCTGATCCCAAGTATTGTAACTGTGAAGTCCTGCAGGCTGAGGAGTATCGTAAAGAAAAGTTCAGTGCAAAGTTTTCTTAATAGGGAAAAGAGCTATTTAAAACATAACATTTTAAAATGTAAGAAAAAAAAAAGAGGTCAGCGCTATAAAATGTGGCTCATAAAATGTGTTTTAGGTGTCAAAGTCTGGGAAGTTGTCCCAGTGGCCTCGAACTGCTTTGCAAATGTTAGTTACCTTCTTCATCCTTAGTTCTTCCATCTCTTTTCCCTTTATTTCACTGTGCATAGAGTCTTTGATAATAAATCAGTGTGAATTATTCATCATTTGTAATGCAAGGCTGTAATTCAGCCTGCTGACAGCATAATCATGAGATTGAGTCAGAGGGTACAGTATGCATCTGTTATATTGCACGCATTATTCCTCTTAATGTACACTTAGAGATCATCCCAAAGTAAACGTTTGAGTTGGGATATCTCGTTCTGCAGAAGGGAAAGATGGTTCACCTCCTTGTCCTTGTAATTGATTATCTGTCTTTGAGTTTAAGTAATTCATGACAAGTATTTTTCTGTCTGAATAATCTCAAATTTGTTTAGTAAGGTTTTTCTCCTACAGTTTAAAGGCTGCATAACGTTATATTTACTGCTGTATACTAAAAAAGCAATTCAACTTCTTGCTTGAATTCTGTATTTAGGCGTTTGTAGTTTATACTCCCCTCCTGTGGAGATGGTGCTTAACTTTTTCTATATATCGTCCCATTAACAGGCAAATAGCAAGATGTCTGCAGCACAGAAGGCTCTGGCCAAAGTTGATAAGAGCGGAATGAAATCCATTTCTACTTTCTTCAGCTCCAAACCTAAAGCATCCAAATAGACTTGTTCTTGAAAGACTTTTATACAGTGGTTATTTTTATGTTAAGCTAAAGATGTCTCCTGGGGTTTTTTGTTTAGTATAGTATATGCAGGGCATGTCAGAGTTACATGGTGGAGTGTGATGAGGAAATCTGTGAGCTAGTGTAGGACAGAGATATTATGCCTCAGCAGGACAAGGCAGTGCCATGCAGATGTTCCAGCCTGGGTCAGGGAGACAGCCTAGCTGCATTAGCATGGTCCTGAGAGCTGAAAAGCAAGGTTTAGCCCAGTACCATACTGTACTGCGTCTTGTTCTAGAGCAAGCTCAGTCATGGCCACCACAGAGTTTTCTCCGTTG
>Ga0181612_152945_pt1 | contig 12321 bp, 14 predicted proteins | sample HoacroProtozoa21_FD_119630 | JGI IMG/M metagenome (GOLD analysis project Ga0181612, IMG submission 119630) | Hoatzin crop microbial communities from Cojedes, Venezuel. Combined Assembly of Gp0051906, Gp0051904, Gp0051908 | reverse complement strand
ACATAAGTTTTATCCTTTCAATTTTTTTTGTTCAAATTAATTGTATCAAACTTATGTCTTTTTAATGAAGAAAAAATAGTGTAGTGAAATATTCACCAACACTATTTATAATACAACCAAAATTTAAAAGACCAAATGGTCTTTTTTTTTGACAAGATTTCATCCTCCATATATAATAACCATTAAATTTATGGGGGATAATTATGAAAATAGAAGAACTTATCAAAAATATCGGTGATAGTGCTACATATATTAGTAGTTCATCAGAATATATTTGTGATAACTTAGATGAAATAACAACAGAAAATATTGTTTATACTACTAAAGCAATTATAGCTAATAATCGTTCAATTTTAATAGCTAAAGAGAATGAAATTCAATCTTTTGAAGAAAAAATTAGTGAACTAGGAGAAATTCCTATACCAGAAACACCTGAAGAAGAAATTTCTAATGAAACAGAAAGATTATCTAAAGAAAAAAAATATTTAGATATAGATCCTATCATTATAGAATTAATTGAAAAACACTTTACTGAAGAACTAAAAACTCAAATAGACAATTTATCTAATAAAGATATAATTCGTTTAAAACTGTTTTTTATGAAAGAAGTAGTTGGAGCAAAAAAAAGATTAAGAACAGCAATTTTAAAAAATCCATTAGCAGATATTTCAAATATTCAACAAGACCTAACTGATTTTGAAGAAGTTATTGAATTTATTGAAATGGAAGAAAAGAAAGTAATTGAATCAGCTGTACCAGAAGAATATTATAAATGTTTTCTTGTTCCTAACTTAAAAGGGTCTTCTTTTGCATATGAAGATGCTTTAAGTGAAATTGGTCAATTAAATGAATTAAAAGTAATTTTAAGTAAAATAAAAGATAATTATTTTTTAAAAACTGATAGAATAAAGAATATAATTAAATATGATGAAAAATTAAGAGAATATACAAATGCTAATGGCTTTCGTATTCTTTATATTGAAGAAGGAAATATGATCTTTATATGTTCTATTTTTTATAAAGATAAACAAAGAAGTACTTCAATAGATGGTAAATACCAAGAAGCTATTAGAAGATATGAAAATACTAAAAAATATATATTAGATAATATTAATAATCCAGAATTTTATATTGAACAAGAAGAATTACTAAATCAATTATTTAGTATAGTAGATGAAAAAGGTAAAAAAGGGGGAATTAAAAATGGCTAATTATGAAAAAATTATGTCGCTTATTAGAGAAGATATAGAATATAATGAATTATTATTAAAAGAAAAAGTTTCTCCTGAATTTGATGAAAAATATCAAAAAATAATTCATTTATTTGATAATTTAAATAATTTTAATAAACCAAGTGTTCAAGATGTTTTTTTAGTAACTTTATTTTTAACTAATATGGATAAAATAGAATATGAAGATATAGCAGATCTTCGAATAAGTGAAATAAATCTATTTAACGAAAATCGTTCTCAAAAAAATATTCCGCAAATGTTAAATGGTAGTTTAGTATTACCAATCGATATAATGGATAGTGATTTAGTGCGTGAATGTCCAGGATTAGAAGAACTTTCTGAAGAATATGACTTACGTCTATTTTATGCAGAACCATGTGTTCAAGAATATAGAAAATTAAAAATATCTTTAGCGAAAGCTGTTTCAATTAATGAAAAAAAGTTTATTTATCGTCATAGCGTATTTAAGGAATTAATAGACAAAATTGTTACTCTATATAATCAATATATAAAATATATTGAAAATATTAACAAAGAAGCCAAAAAAACTTTAAAATATTACCATGAATTAGAAGAAAAAATAAATACTAATGAACTATCAGAAATGTTAGAAATCCCTGAGGATTGGTATAATTATTTAAGCTTTTCTGTTTTAGAAGAACTTCAATATATAATAATTGATAACTTAAATAAAAAATATCATGAATTAGAAGAAAGAAAAAGTAATTTAGATGATAACTATAAAGCTACTAAGTTAAGAGATTATTTATTTAATGAAGATATTAATTATAATAGTATAAATCCAGATACATTAACTATCTTAGAAAATACTGATAATATTATTTATAAAATTAATTTCTTAAAAAATTTAGGATTTACTAATTATGATTTATTTATTAGAAACTATCATTTATTAGCTGAACTAACAGATGAAAAAATAGAATTTATTGAAGACTTAATTAAGAAAAACTTAATTAGAAAAAGTACAATATTAAATAATGAAGATATTCTTTTAAATAATTTTAATAAATTAAAGATTAATACAGAAATACTTAATAAAATAATCAATCAAAATAATGTCTTTTATAATGATGAAATCCTATTACTAGATAGTATTGAATTAAAAAATAGAATATCTGTTTTAAAAGAATATAAATTAAATATAAATAATTTTACTTATTTAATTAGTAATTATGAATACTTAAATATCTATGATTTAATAATTGAGAATGATATTCCTAAGTATTTATTACCAAGTATTTGTAATACTGAAAATCCTTATAATACAATAAGACGTATCTTAGTTTACTATAGCATTTCTGAAGATATAGAAAGTAATAACAAATTAAAAGAAGAATTATTAAGTGAAGAAAAATTCTTGATCTTAGATGATGAATTAAATGATTATCTAGATGATATTCATTATGCAACTAATCTTATTGAAGTAGTAGGAGATAGTATTAATGATATAACTAAAAATGAACTTGTAATATACCTAGATGAAAACTTCCGTAATGAAGATCTATATATCTTTGGTGATATAAAAATATCTCGCCCTAAGTTTTTAAAAAATTTCGAAAAATATCAAGATAATGAAAACTTAATTAACTGCTTAGTATCTGGGTCTATAATAAGTGTCAATAACTATAATCTTTTATTACAAGAAATTGAAGAAAATGGTTTAAGAAAACATTAAACCATTTTTTTAATTGTTTACAATAATTAACTATATATGTTAAAATGAAGTAGAGAGGATATGGTTTTATGACAGAAATAAAAAAGAATGAAAGCTTTATTCCAACTAAAAATTATGTCATAGCATTTTTTATTATAATTGGTGTTATTTTATTATCATGGTATGCATTTGCTTGGTATAAAACTATTAAAACAAATAAAGTTGCAGAATCATATTTAGTTACTGAAAAAGTAGTATCTAATGAAATAAAAAGTTTAGATGAACTTTCTGATATTCTATCAGAATCACCAGAAACATATTATATCTTTATTAGTTATACAGGTTCTGAAGATGTTTATAATTTAGAAAAAGAAATGGCAAAATTAATTAGTGAATATAATTTATCAGATTCCTTTTATTATTTAAATATTACTAATATAATGAATGATGAAGATTACTTAGATAAAATAAATGAAACACTTAATTTAAAAGATGAAAAAGTAAAACAAGTACCTACAGTTTTATATTATCAAGATGGTGCTTTAGTAAATATAATAAATAAAGATGACAAAAGCATGATGAATATTGGTGACTTTCAAAAAATGCTTGATGTTAATCAAATAGAAAAAGACCAATAGGTCTTTTTAATTTAAGAGGTTTCTTATGATAAATATTGTATTATTTGAACCAGAAATACCAGGTAATACTGGTAATATAATGAGAACATGTGTAGCTACTAATTCTAAGTTACATCTAATAGAACCATTAGGTTTCTCTTTAAATGAAAAATATATAAAACGTAGTGGTGTTAATTATATAGATAAATGTAATTATAAAGTATATGAAGACTGGGATGATTTTTATAATCAAAATAAAGATTTAGGAGAATTCTATTTTCTAACTAGATATGGTCATAAACCACATAGTTCATTTGATTATAGTGATAAAAATAAAAATTATTATTTTGTTTTTGGTAAAGAAAGTACCGGGATACCAAGGAGTATTTTAAAACCTCATTTAGATAGATGTATGCGTATGCCAATGACTGATAATGTTAGAGCTCTTAATTTATCTAATACAGTAGCTATTATGACGTATGAAGCTTTAAGACAACAAGATTATAATGATTTATTAAAAGATGAACCTAGTGTAAAAGAACATAAAGGTCCAAACTTTATTGAAGAATATGAAGAGTAGGTGATTATAGTGAATTGTAAATACTGTGGAGCTGCTTTACCAACTAAAGGTGGACACTGTCCACAATGTGGAAGAATGATTCCTGTTTCTCAACAAAAAGAATTAAAAAAAGTAATAGATCCTAAATGGAATGAATATCGTAATATCTATACTTCTCAATATAAAAAAGAATCTAATGGTGAAGTAAAAGATGAAAGAGTAGGTAAAGTAATAGTAGCAATAATCCTAATTATCATAATTCTAATAATTATAGCAATATTTAAAAGTAAATAAAAAGAACCTTCATGGTTCTTTATTTAATTGTTGTATTTAAATAATCATTATATTCTAACATTACATCATTCATATAACCTATAAGTTTTATTACTTGTGAATAAGCTCCAATATTTCCACCTTTATTAGCCATAGCTATAGCTATATAAGGATGATTATCAAATACAATTCCTGTTTCAACAACATCTTTATTAGCAAAACCAGTCTTACTAGCAGAAGGTATACTAGGCATAACTTCTTTATAATAATTATATTTACCATTACTTAATATATTTAATAAATTTATACCTTCTTCACTACGTATTGAAAAATTATAAATTTCTTGCCATATAATAGCAGCACTTCTACAAGACGTATACGCCCACGGATTACTATAAGTTAAATAAAGTTGTTTAGTACCTAAATTCTTTAACATACTATTATATCCTTTTACACCAAACTCTTTATGTAACATAATATGTGCTATATTATCTGAATCATTTAAAGAATAATAAAGTAAATCTCTTACAGTATATTCAGTACCAAACTTAGAATTCTTTATAATACCAGTACCTTTATTATAATGATATGATTGATATTTAATTTTTTTATCTGAATCTATATTACCAGCATCAATCTCTTCATAAATATATAAAGCATATGGAGCTTTAATAGAAGATGCCGTTTCATATTGTCTATCTACATTATAACCAATACTCATTCCATCATCTAAACTTATAATATAGAAAGAAGATGCTACACCATAACTATTAATAGTACTCATAATCTTACTAGTAAGTTCAGAACTAATAGTAAAATTAGTATCAGAAATAGATATCGTATTATCATAATATTTTTTAGAAACTATATCTATTGTATTTTCTTCTTTATTTGCAAAATCTGCTACACTAAATGAAGTTACTTTATTATCTACTTGTTCTATATTATTCAAAGTATTATCTTCTAAATTAACACTATTACTTTCATTAATATTTAGTGATATTACTGAAATAAGCAATAAAAAACTTAATGATATAGAAATAATAAAGAGAGTATTAATTTGCTTTTTCATTCTACCACCTTACCTATAATAATATTACTACAAATAATAAACCTTCTCAATAAATTTCTTGCATAATTATTTTTTTATGTTATAATCTAATTGACAGATTTAAGTGGGCGTAATATCCCACTTTTATTATTATCTTAGAGAGGTGAGTCATGAATAAAGTATTAGAAGAAATTAAAAGTAAAATAACCAAACCAATGGAAGAGATGGATATCATAGTAATAGATATCAAATATGAAGAAGAAGGTAATTATAATTTTCTAAGAATAGAATTAGATAAAGTTAATGGGCTTGATTTAGATACTATAGTAGAAGCTACTAACGTTATTAATCCTATTATAGATGAATTAGATTTAATAGATGATTCATATATCTTAGATATTGTAAGTAAAGAAAAAGGAGATAATTAAAATGGCAAGAAAGAAAAAAGATATGGTAGAAGAAACTGGTCATATGGATCCAGAAGCTTTTATTAAAGCTGTTAAAGATATTACTAAAGAAAAAGGTATTTCTGAAGACGTAGTATTTGAAGCAATGGAACTTGCTTTAGCAACTGCTTATAAAAAGAATTTTGGTTCTAAAACAAATGTTAAAGTAAATATTAATAGAGATACTGGCGATATAAAAGTTATGTCTTACTATGTAGTAGTTCCTGAAATAGATGAAGGAGATACTATTATAGATGAAGAAGGTAATGAAGTAGATGTACCACCAGAAATTAATTTAGATGCTCAAATCTTATTAGAAGATGCTAAAGAAATAGATCCAGATATTGAAATTGGTGATACTATCGAAAAAGAAGTTACTCCAAAAGACTTTGGACGTGTTGCAGCAGGCACAGCTAAACAAGTAATAATGCAAAAAATAAGAGAAGCCGAAAAAGAATCTATTATTGGTGAATTTGCTGATAAACAAGATGAACTATTAGTAGGAACTTTAGCTATGGAAGATGCTCGTAATTACTATGTTGAACTTGGTAGAACAAGAGGTATCTTACCTAAATCAGAAATGATACCAGGAGAAACAGTAACTATGGGATCTACTATAAAAGTATATGTTACTAAAGTAGAAAGTAATACTAAAGGACCTCTTATTCTATTATCTAGAAAACACTATGGTTTTGTAAAAAGATTATTTGAAACTGAAATACCGGAAGTAGCAGATGGTACAATAATTTTACATGCCGTTGCTAGAGAAGCAGGAATAAGAAGTAAAGTAGCTATAGAATCTCTAAATGAAAAAGTAGATGCTATTGGTTCATGTATTGGTGAAAGAGGTTCTCGTATAGGAGCTATTCTTAAAGAACTAAATGGCGAAAAAGTAGATTTAGTATTATATAGTGAAGACCCTAGTGAATATATTAAAAATGCTTTAAGTCCAGCAAAAGATGCTATTGTAAATATTTTAGATCCAATCAAAAAAGAAGCACTAGCTATTGTTAACCAAGATAATTTATCTTTAGCAATAGGTAAAAAAGGAACTAATATTAAACTAGCTTCACGTTTAACAAAATATAAAATAGAAATAAAAACATTAGAACAAGTAAATGAAGAGGGAAATAATTAGAAAGAAGGTATTCCGATGAAAAAAATACCTGAAAGAACATGTGTAGTTACAAAAGAAAAAACTGCTAAAAAAGACTTACTACGAGTAGTAAGAGATAAAGAAGGTAATGTAACTATCGATTTAACTGGTAAAGCTAATGGTAGAGGAGCTTATCTAAAAAAAGATAAAGAAGTAATTGAAAAAGCTCGTACTACTAAAATACTTGATAGAGTATTAGAAGTTAATATACCAGATGAGATTTATGATGAACTTTTAAATAATATATAGAAAGAATATGAGGTGAGTGAATATGATGAGTGTTAAAGAATATGCCGAAGATACAGGACATTCAGTAGCAGAAATATTAAAAAAATGTCGTGAATTAGATATTAAAGTAGATAAAGCTGATGACGAATTATCTGAAGATGATATTATAATGCTTGATAATACTATTAACTTAATTAGTACAAATGAAGAAACAGATTATGAAGAAGAAGATGCTATTGATGAAGATGTTACTGAACTAGTAGAAAGTAATAACTTAGATAGATCTTTCGAAGATACTACTAAAAAGCAAAAATTAAAAAAGAAAAGTCAATTACAAAGTTCTAAAGATGAATACATGTCTAAAAGAAAAGAAATGTATAAACATAAAGAAAAATTAATGACTAATGCTAATGAAGATAATGTTATTTTATATAAAGAAGGAATGACTGTTCAAGAATTAGCAACTGCTTTAGATGTTAGTGGTTCTGACCTAATTAAAAAACTAATGAGTTTAGGTTTAATGTTAAGTTTAAATAATCCTATTGATTATGATTCAGCTAGTATAATCGTTTTAGATTATCAAAAAGAATTAAAAAGAGAAGAAACTCAAGATGTATCTAATTTTGAAGAATATATTGCTAATGATAAAGAAGAAGACTTAGTAAAAAGACCACCAGTAGTTACTATTATGGGTCATGTTGACCATGGTAAAACAACTCTTCTTGATACAATTAGAAAAAGCAAAATAGTTGATACTGAATATGGTGGAATTACCCAAGCTATCGGGGCTTATCAGGTAGAACATAATGGTGAAAAAATAACATTTATTGATACCCCAGGACATGCTGCATTTACAGAAATGAGAGCACGTGGAGCTAGTATCACAGATATTGTTATTATAATTGTTGCTGCTGATGATGGTGTTATGCCTCAAACAGAAGAAGCAATCGACCATGCGCTAGCTGCTAATGTTCCTATAGTTGTTGCTGTAAATAAAATAGATAAACCAGATGCAGCACCAGAAAAAATAAGAACAGAAATGGCAGAACATAATATAACTCCAGAAGAATGGGGCGGAAATGTTCCATTTGTTGATATATCTGCAAAATCTGGAGAAGGAATTGATCTATTACTTGAAACACTTCTTGCAATATCAGAAATGCAAGAACTAAAAGCTAATCCAAATAGATATGCTATGGGTACAGTAATTGAATCTAAAATGGATAAAAATGTTGGTGGTATCGCATCACTTCTTATTCAAAATGGGACATTACGTTTAGGAGATCCTATAGTAGTAGGTTCAACATATGCTAAAGTTAGAACTATGAAGGATGATATGGGGAATTCTATTGTCGAAGCAGGACCAGCAACACCAGTTGAAATAACAGGTCTATCGGCAAATCCAAGTGCTGGCGATAAATTCATGGCTTTCGAAACAGAAACAGAAGCTAAAAACGTTGCTAGTAAAAGAGCAAGTATCGCTCGTGATAAAAAATTCCAAAAACAAACATTAACTTTAGATAACTTATTTGCATCAATTGATTCAGATACTAAAGAAATCAATGTTGTCTTAAAAGCAGATGTCAGAGGTTCTGAAGAAGCAGTTCGTAATTCTTTAGAAAAAATAGATGTTGATGGCGTTAAAGTAAAAGTTATTAGAAGTGGAATTGGTACTATAACAGAAAGTGATGTAGTCCTAGCTCAAGCAAGTAATGCTTTAATATTAGGTTTCTGTGTATCACCATCTAATTCAACTAAAGAAATGGCTAAAGAATATGGTGTAGATATTCGTCTTTATACAATCATCTATAAATTAGTTGAAGATATGGAAGCAGCCATGAAAGGTATGTTAGATCCAGAATTTGAAGAAAAAATAATCGGTAATGTTGAAATAAGACAACTATTTAAATTCTCTAAAGTTGGAAATATAGCAGGATGCTATGTTACAGAAGGTCTAGTTAAAAAAGATGCTAAATGTCGTCTAATTAGAGATGGTATTATAATTACTGAATCTAAAATAGCAACTTTACAAAGAGAAAAAGACCAAGCTAAAGAAGTTAAAAAAGGATATGAATGTGGTATTACTTTAGAAAATTATTCTGATATAAAAGTTGGTGACATAATAGAAGTATATGAAGAAGTAGAGGTTGAAAGATAATGAATCAAATTAAATTAAAAAGAATTGGTTCTGAAATTCAACAAGAACTAAGTCAAATATGTCTTATGGAAGCTAATGATTCTATTCTTCACTCTATAACTATTACTGGTACTGAAGTAACTAACGATTTAAGTTTTTGTAAAGTATTCTTTACATCTACATTAGATATGGATCATAAATCTTTAGAAAAAGAATTAAATGATGATACAGCAGGTTACTTAAGAACTAAGATAGCTAATAGAATTGAAGTAAGACATACACCTAAACTTAGATTCTGTTATGATAATTCAATTTCTTATGGTAATAATATTGAAAAAATACTAGAAGAAATTCATGAAAAAGATAATAATAATTAATTAAGATTTGCTAAAACAAATCTTTTTTTGTATCATATAAAAATATTTAGGGGGATTAATATGGATTATAATACTAAAAAAACTATTGAAACATATTATCAATTTAATCTAAGTATTGAAGATATATCTAATAAAGTACATATTCCTTACTATGAAGTACTTTCATATTTAATAAGTATTTATAATAAAGAAGACTTTTTAAAAGATTTAATATGTGAAAATATTCAAGAAGAAAAAATAATAATTATATCTGATACTCATATCGGTAGTAATTATGAAAACTTTGAATACTTAGAAGAAATATATGACTATGCTAAAAATAATCAAATAACTAAAATAATCCATGCTGGTGACTTGTTACAAAGTACTTATAAAGGAGTAAATAATAAATATCGTGATGAATTTAAACAAATAAATCATTTAATAACTAAATACCCTTATAATTCAGATATTGAAAACTATATCTTATTTGGTAACCATGATTATAATATTATAAGAAAAGGAAATATCTATTATGAAAAAATTAATGAAAGAGATGACTTTAATTTAATAGGAACAGGTACTTCTTATCTAAACTGGACTTCTTACCCTATTGGTATTTATCATAGTACTCCAAAATATAAAATAGAAATACCTAATATCTATACCTTTCTATCTTTAAGAGGCCATGCTCACAGACTAAGTATTCAAGGAAATATGATAAAAGTACCAGCATTATGTGATAAAATGCATGACCATGATGATAATCCTGGCTTTTTAGTAGCTACTATTAGAGATAATCTTCTAAGTATAAAACCATATATGTTTAATAATGGCCTAGAAGAACAAGATACTACTAATCTACTTTTAAAAAAGAACTAAAGAAGGCGATACTATGGATAAAATATATTATCAATTAAGTGAAAAAACATATCAAAAATATCAAGAATTTTTAGAATTATATAGTGATCAATATGATAAAGATGCTTTAGAATTTATTAAAGATAACTTTTTTACATATATCCATAAAAAAGCATCTCCTGATATCTTAATGCAAATTTATCATGAACTAGGTATAAAAAATGAATCAACTTTATTCTATAAATTACATTTAAAAAAACTTCAAGATAAATTCTCTTTAGATAGAAATATTCTTGAAATAGGTTCCGGCTATATACCAGCATTTGCAGAAGAAATATCTTCATATCAACAACATATTAATAAAGGAACAATTACAATTTATGAACCATTACTAATTAAAATGAATGATAATATTAATTCTCATAAAGAAAAATTTACAATAGATACTGATATTTCTAAGTATGACTTATTAGTAGGCATCCTACCTTGTGATGCTACAGAAACTATTATTGAAGCTGCTTGCAAAAATAATAAAGATTTTTATATTGCTATGTGTGGTTGTGTTCATAGAGAAACTGGTTCTGAACTTGTTTATAACCCTATAAGTTATCAACATTATATAATAGATAAAACTGAATATTATTTAGAAAAATATAATAATGGTACTTTAGAAATAGATAGAATAAATCATGATATTGATTATCCTATTTTAAGTAATAAAAAAATGCTATACTAAAATTGTGGTGATACTATGAATGGTATTTTATTAATAAATAAACCTCTAAACTATACATCAAGAGATGTTGTAAATAAACTTACTAAAATATTTAATATTAAAAAAATAGGGCATACCGGTACTCTAGATCCAATAGCTACTGGTGTCTTAGTTATAACAATAGGAAAAAGTACTAAATTATGTGAATTGCTTACTAGTAAATATAAAGAATATATAGCTACTATTAAATTAGGTATTAAAACAGATACATTAGATATTACAGGAAATATTTTAGAACAAAAAGAGGTATCAGTAAAAAAAGAAGACTTAATAAAAGTATTAAATAGTTTCTTAGGAAAAAGTATTCAAGAAGTTCCCGTATATTCAGCAGTTAAAGTAAATGGCAAAAAACTATATGAATATGCAAGAGAAGGAAAAGAAATAGAACTACCTAAAAGAGAAATTGATATAAAAGAAATAGAATTACTAGAATATAATAATAACGAAATAACTTTTAGATGCTTAGTATCTAAAGGTACTTATATAAGAAGTCTAATTAATAATATATGTAATAAATTAAATATTATAGGTACAATGTCTAAATTAATTAGAACTAAACAAGGAGAATTTAAAATAGAAGATAGTTATACATTAGAAGATATTCAAAATAATAATTATAAAATTCTAAGTAATGAAGAAGTCTTAAGTAATTTGGAAACAATTAATATAAATGATGAATTATATAAAAAAGTAAGTAATGGAGCTATTATAGATAAAATATTTAAAAATGATATAGCATGTCTAAAATATCAAGATAAAATAATAGCAATTTACAAAGTATATTCTAAAGATTTAAATAAAGCTAAACCATATATTATGTTTTAACGTTAAATTCTAATTAAAGTGCACAATTAAGTGCATTACGACCAAAAATGTGTATTTTCATAAGAAAATGCACATTTTTTTGTCGTTTAAAATAGAAAAAATCAACAAAAACAAATAAATGTGATATATT
>Ga0181612_181193_pt1 | contig 12322 bp, 7 predicted proteins | sample HoacroProtozoa21_FD_119630 | JGI IMG/M metagenome (GOLD analysis project Ga0181612, IMG submission 119630) | Hoatzin crop microbial communities from Cojedes, Venezuel. Combined Assembly of Gp0051906, Gp0051904, Gp0051908 | reverse complement strand
GGCCTGCCTTTCCTTACAGCAGCCACAGCAAGTGCAGCAAGGATTACATCCCAAGTTCACACATTGTTAATGTGCCCATTGGCAGTGTTTTTTCAAGTAAGGTTGCCCACTGGGCTGCATAACACTGGGATGTCACTGATGTAGTCTAGTAATGGCACACAAGTAGCACAGATGAGGCTCAGTTGCACTCATCCACTTTGAAGGCCCATGAAGCAGGACACAAAACAGCAGAGGGATGCCCTTGCTTTCCACCATCTCAGACAGCTGCTATTCTAATGCAAGCAATAGTGCATCTTTTCAACCACACAAGTGGTTTGTAGGCTTGGTAACTAATTGGGAGCATGGAAAGGAGGAGCCTGATGGTCATTGGGCAGACAGCAACTACAGCACAGGAACAAGGTGGAGATAATGACTTCCCTCAGATTTCAGGTATGGGAATTTCCCAAGGCAGGCAGTGGATGCAATCTGCTCTCTAGGGAATGGAGCTGTAATACAGGGAGTGGATATACATCACCTAGTTGACATGGACTGATAGATATGACCTGACTGACTGACAAGGCCCCATTAGTCCACTTGGTTATTCCTTGAAAGCAAAAGGTTTAATTTTCTGAAGCCTCAAAGATGACAAAGAAGCAATCAAAAGACAGCTGGGAAAAAGTTTTCTTCTTTATCTGCAGAAGACAGACTACAAAGCAATTCCAATTGCTTCCAGGTCCAGGTTATTTGATTAAAAAAAAAAAAAATTCACCTTCTAAAATAACCACCTTGTAGCTGGAGAGCTAATCAAGTCACCATTAAGACCAGTTTCACAATCCTCTTCCTTTTATAGCTAAGGTGGATGAATCGGAAAGCCTTTCCAGAGGGCAGTGGGATCCAAATTTACATTCTTGCTGGGCTGAAGTCCCAGTGCTGTACTGTTCATCACGGTATGATGGATCTTTCCTAGGGGTCAGACCAGATGGTGAACTGGAACATGAGCTGGAGTCTTCCAGCGTGGGCTGTGGATGCCTTGTATCTTCTGGTGGACTGCCTCCTCAAGCTTGCTGGTGGACAGGCCCTGGAGCAGAGCTCTAGATACAGATGAGTGTGTCCTTGTTGCAGTATTTCTGTATTGCCATCCACAAGCAGACAAGACTAAGATCCAGGAATAAACCTTCATTGGAAGGACAGACTGATGGTGCCAATAACAATCCTTCATCTGGGCTGCATTTGCAGTTCAGATTCCCACCTCTCACAGGGAAAGGAATAGTAATGCCTTTTTTCTCCCAAATAAAATGGCACAGAGCAAAAGTTATCTGCTTTGTGATCCTAAAGTACTTGCTGGAGTTTCCAGGCAAAGTAGAGGCACTAGATTTGGCTAGCTTTACACAAGGAACAATGGTAGAGCCGCAACTGTATTAAATATTCCTGTTTAAGGAGTTGTTATTTATATTAAATCACAATTCTAGGGGCTCTTCTCCATCAACCCTCCCCCGCATTCCTATGGTAGAACAAGTCTTGCTAAGACAATGAAGCAGATACCCAGAGATGGGATATGGCTCTCAAAGGAGATATTAGTACGAGTTATCACCTGCTTAGATCACAGCTCTGCTGCCTGGAAGCGGATGATGTGATGTTCAGAGATAAGAGTCTTCTCCCACTGCATCAGGCTTTTTTCCTTGGTGGGTGGCCAGGAGACCTGCTCTGCGTTTGGAAGGCACCTTCTCCTCAGGCTGTGCCTAACCACAGGTGTGTACCCAGCTCTGACACACTTGCTCCAAATAAATCCACCATGGACTGCACTGCAGGCACAGAGATCCCCATCAGTATTGATCCATCCAGCAGGCAGTGTTTCCCAGGGGCTGCTGATCACCAGTATTTACATCTGAGCTCTGCTCCCCAGTCACCGCTGATCCGGGAAGACACCAGCCAACAGGGAGCGACGTTCCTTGTGTACCTTCAGTAACTTCTTTACATTTCTGTTTCCCACAGCCGTGAACATCAGAGGGTTCCCTCAGAAGATATGCCACTGCCTGAGAGTGTGCATTGAAGGACAGTTCTTTACCAGCATTAGGGACTGCTCTTCATGTAAGGATGTTTGAGCACCCCTCAGTGGGAAAAACCACAGGAGACATCATGCCCACCCTCAGCCAGCTCCTCTCTCATCACCATTACGTGCTCCTAGTAGCACACCATCTGCAATGCCAGGTTAATTCCCTGGCATGTTACTTGCCTGTTGATCATTCCTCCTTTGTGCTGCTCTGGGCTTAACACTTAGAGCTGATGTTTCCAAAGGATTCAAATCCACCTTGCCAAGTCCCATACAAACAGCTTTCGGAGGTAGAGTTTGATACAAGCAGTGTGAGGATTTACATGTCCTTGCTAAGAAATGGTCTCCTGTGCAGGAATTGCTAAGCCAGGACATACTTTATGGACACAATAAGGAAAAGCAAAGGCCACTGGTTGCAGAATTAAGGGACTAGGTGGACATGGCCTGAGGCCACTTGGCAGAGCAACTGCAACATATGCTGGCACCACTTTCTTTTGAACTATGAGGTTTGTCGTGATGCAGTAAAATGTGGTAGGGTTGATGAAAACTCTAAGACAACATCTAATAACTGCTGAATATCTGCAAGAAAAAGGGCAAGCTCCGACCCCTTTTTACAGGTATGGCAATGAGCAGTTTTGGACACTCTGCCCTTTACACCCTCAGCTGCAAAGGGACAGGGACACTGGGCGCACATGGGTGTCATTACACAGAAAGACTTCAACCTCACATTCAACTTGTGCAGCTCAGCCCACTACTTGGATCAAGCCCACAGAGTCAGGAGGGACCTTCCTAAGTTCAGCAAAGCTGGATTAATGCCATTGGTGCTGGTGTAAAGTCAAAGTCACCCAGTCTTCGCTACAATTTTGATGTATTTTAGATCAGACCCTTTAAAATCAGAATTAAGGGGAAACAATTCATGATGCCAATTTAGTGGGCATTTCTACAGAAAAAAAATAAAACTGATTTTTTACCAGTGCCAATTCATATAATTATTACCTCCCTCTGTCCAGCAGTTCAAATACTTCAGCTACTTGCACTATTACTGCATGACCAACATTAAAACAGGTCAGATTGACTATCACAGACTGTTTAAACACTCCTCCTTCTATCCCCCCCAGTCCACAAACAAATTTTTAATTTAAACAAGACAAGAGGCATTTTAAAATTGAGACCTGCTCAGAGAAACCCTGCTGAGTTTCACAAATACAGAAGTAGGAGTATCAACAGGTTACAAAAACAGGAAGAAAACGTTACACCGAGACAGTCGACATTGTGGTTCCTGACCTCCCAATGCTACGGGCTACAACTTAGAGGCCTGTAGAAGTGTCTGTTGTTGTTGCAAAATTTGAGTCCCTTCAGGAGATTGCTCTCACTGTTTACTCTGTTGCTCTCAGGCTGTGGATTTGCCCCACTGTTCCTAGTCCCGCCAGCTGGGCGAAGCGACCCCACCAGCTCAGTTTATGGATATACTGATGGGTTTGGGGGGCTGGAATGTTTTAGGATGGCATCGGTCTGTTTGGGAGGGTCTCTCCTTGAGTCCATGAGTTCACTCCTGAAGCAGGCTGAAAGGAGACTGTAGAGAAGGAACCAAAGAAAAGGATAAATGTACAGGACCCTTCACCAGCCACCATGAGAAAAACAGTCACTTTCCACCTTCATGATCACAGTATGGGATTTGAAGGAGGGGAAAAGCAGACGTCTTAGCATCTGCAGTGAGAGTATGAGACAGGGAAGTTTAGAAAACTGGAAAGCCCTAGGTACAAGCAAGTGCTTGGCAAGAAAGAAAACAACTAGTTGATAGGGAAATCTGATTGCTGTGTGCCGGTCTCATGGGTGCAGACAGTGCCCTGAAACTCTTCTCAGCAAATACAAGAGGAAAAAAGCACTCGGCCAAAGGGGAAAAGGAGAGACGCAGCTTGCATTGAGTCCAATTCAGTTACTTAAAAAACAGAAGCTGCTGCGAGGAAGAGAGGATGGTGAATATTGTGAAAGAGACATATTAGTTACATCTCAGCTACTCCCCTTTTCAAAGCCGGGGGACCCCCTGCACTAAAGCCAAGGGGTCCCTGGGGCTGCCAGCTGATGCAGAAGGCACTGCACCCTCGGATCCAGCAAAGCAAATGCAGCACTTCTTCATATACCTAATGCCTGACTTTTTCTTTCTTGCTTTCATGTTGACAATTTTCTAGAGAGAACACTATCCAAGTGCCTGGAGTTCACAATGCATGCAAGCACAGCACTACAAAACCAAACCATGCAAAAAACCACGATTAGCTGCCACACCAAAAATGAGAATAACTAGGTGAAGGTATGAAGAATACCTTCCCCACCAGCCCCCTCCCCGCGACAGCAAGCACTGGGATCCTTGCAGCTCCCATCTCAGGTGGAGCACTCCAGGCACTGGATAGCTTGGCTCTGTCATACCTCAACTTGTGAGGTTAATTTCTACTTGTTTGGATAATGAGCTGTGCTGCTGACTAAAATGAAAGGTAGCCAGTGGGCTGATAGCTGCAGCCCTGCTGAAAAGAGAGAAACATTTGCTGGGATAGAAGATCCTGCTCAGACACAAGAGCCCTCTTCTTGGTAGCCATTGGAAAACTTTGTGAAAACCCTTCAGCCATGGGAGTTGGACTTCATAGTCCTTTATGGGTCCCGTTCCAACTGTAGATATTCTACGATTCTATGCTATGGCCAATTGAAATAAAGACTGTTCTGAAAACAGAGCTTAGCACAGTGAAACCCACCACAGGGAGTTTTGCTGAATATGAAAAAGTGTTTTCCAGTGAAACCCTTAAAGATTGTGCAGATACTCCCTGGGAATATGGACAGTAAACGTATTTCACAGCAGAGTATTGAAGAAACTGTCCCTCCCCAGCAAAGCACATGCCACCTCTGGTACCTCTGGCAGCAGGGATCTTCTGGCAAGTCCATGTTTTAAACAAACAGTGGCAGACCATAAAAAGGAAGTCTTCTAAATAAACGTGTGTGCTGCTGTTCAAATATGGGCCCCAGGATTTGGCATTGAAAAAGGAAGAATAGAAGCTGGAGGAAAAAAAACTCTTCCCACCTATGATCATGAAGGTATTTCACATAACAGTAAGTAAGAGAAAACCATGCACAAAGGAGCAAACAGAGAGAGGAGATGAGACAGAGAGAGATTGCAGTCTGGCACAATGTGGAGCATTGCAGTATTTTGGTCACCCTGTGGGACAGAAAGCTTTCTGATTGTCACCAGATTTGTCCCTTTTATTCCAGAACAGTAAGACTGTTGCGTCTGCTGGCCTACAGAAAGTAATTCTGGTCTGTATGTGCATGAGAGTAATTATACTGTTGTTTTCCAAAATTACATATTTGTATTCTTAAAACTACATTTCACCATGATAATCTCATCCTTGCTTTTCCTACTCTTCCAAAAAGATGAGGCTTTCCATATTGTAGGAACGAAAAGGAATCTTCTTCCCACACACGTAGACAGCTTTTCTATGTTAACCATTGCTCAGAAAAGTAAACTGAAAACAAATCAAGCAATTCCTCCATCAAGGTTTCACTGTGGAGCACATGTGGATGCAGCTCTGTTTTAAGAATAAAAAGCGAAAGGCAACTTGCAAACATCTCGGCCCCACAGAGCCATGCCAGGACCTACAGCTTCCTCCACATACAGGTTTGGTCACTGCATGTGCACTTTGCTAGCTCCCAGTTTTAACACACAGTTTGAATGAAAGCAAACCAAGACCGAGTTTTGAAAGTAAGTCCCTGCTCACAAAGTGAAAGGCATTTCCTTTTAAAGCCAGAACAGACCCGCAAAGGAGTCACCATGCTGCTGAGTTTGGCCAGCCTGACAAGGAAGCAGCAGCAGGACATCTCCCAGCAACCTGCTCGCATACAAGCTTGCCCTTACCCAAACCAGTTCCTACAAAGTGTCTTCTCTGCCCACGCTCACATCAACATCTGAAGCTCCTTTACGATGCTTTTTCGGGGTGAAATTGCTTCTGTGAGACTTTTCAGCCTAAATGCCCCTTTGTCCTGAACAGATTCCTTCAGAAATTAAGTCATACCCTGGATTATCAAGGAAAAAGCACCAGAGCTCATCTGCACCAAAGAAGCTATTGCATGAACATGAATTGCAACACCAGAGGACCCTGACTGATGGCAGGCTGTCGGCAGAGACAACTGCAGCAGCTATGGACAAACACTGAAAGTTATTTTTCCCCCCACTCCTGGCATCCTTAAAGAAAGAAAGAATCATAGAAAGCTCTTAATCTTTCTCCCCAGTATCTGAGCACACTCAGCAGCTGTGAAAGATGTGTCTATAACTGGACAAGTGCCAGTAGACATGCCAAAAGAAGTTTCATTAAATTAAATGTCTGGACTTATACATGCTGGTCTTAAAGGTAACACAAATACCAACCTCAGTTGCCAGGAACCCATCCTATTGATATAGGAAGAATGAAAACAGTAATTATGGCAAAGCAACTGTCAGCACCAAGTGAAAGCTGTCATCTGCTGCCGTCCATTTCTGCTTACAAAACCATTTCTCAGCTGAAATGGCTGTAGTTCAGGTGGAGCTTTGAAGACATGCAGCTGAGCGCACAAAGGCCACAATGCCTAGGAGCTAGTAAATACAAGCTATAGTATATACAAACCGTGTAGATGACTGATAAAAATAAGTACTAATAATAAGAATTTTAATTGCCCCAAGAAAAGAATCCAGAGCGCCTGAACGCTCCAGCCATTTTGGCACATGGCTTGCTTTCACACCTCCACAAGACTCCAGCTGACACTAAAAACACACGGGTCGAAATGTGAACACATGCAAGGATCTGGCACAAGGCCGTGGTATTGCAGAAGTCCTCAGACAAGGCCAAGACACCAAAATAAATCCCTACAGGCTCAAGTGGGACTTATGTGGTGCCTTGGCCTCATGCTCACCTCTGCAGAGGAATGAGGTGTACCCTCAGCCTCTTGACGCATGAGCTTCCCAGCAGGAACGTGCAAGATCCTAAGCACTACCGCTGGCGGCTACCTACAGCCAGGGCGGCTGTTTTCTGTCACCTGATACAGCAGGTGAAGCAATGCCCATGAATGACACCTCTTACGGTCTGTCTGGGAAGTCATTCTCTGATCCATTCCCTCTCACTGCAAAGCTTCGGGAACAGACGGGAAAGTGGAAACCAGACACTTATATGGCCTTTCTTCTCCCCATCCTCCTGCCACTTACACCATCCAAAAGAATCCTGGCACAGCTCTTCCAGCAAAGTTCAGATAGGGACTATGCCCAGATGGAAAGTTTCTCATGCACAATGTGGAGACACTTACCAGTGACAAATTACAGTTTTTAAATATGCTTTAAAAATGCATGAGTAGAGTCTTTCTTTGAAGCACCCACTGGTCACAAAGCAATTATTACATGTTTCATCCTTGCTCCTGACTTTCAGCTTCCCTTTTTATAGCTGAACAACCTACAGTATTTATATCCCACTGAGACACCAGCCCTCCAACAGCACCAGAGATGCTCAGCAGTGGGGTCCAAGTACTCAGCTGAGCTAGTGCTCACAGTCCTGGTTTCATGTGCTCTTAGAAAGATGCTCAGATGGACACCCTGGAGAAGGCAAGGAGGTGGCTCCATGTTCTCTGCCATTCTCACACAGCAGACGAGGGAAGAACACAGCCACCCTGCGCTCCCCAGCTCGGGCATGCACACACATTTGGTTTCTGTCTGTAGGCTGCTCCTCAGCACTGCCTTGCTGTGCCCTGGGCTCCAGCTGGAAGTGAGAATAGAGGCACTGAACCTATCCTCATTCACCCTCTGAAGACAAAAGGGGACTTAGGTGTGATAACTAGACAGGCACCTTGCAAGCAGTCAGGATGTTCACTTAGGGAAGGAGTACTGCTTTGTCACATTGTGCAGGTCGTGAAGTCTATATCTCAAACTCAGTCTCTCAAGTTCTGGTCCAGAAGCCTGGCTTTGGCCAAACTCCTGGCATGAATTTCTACCAGCTCTGACCAGGGGGTTAACAAGCAGCTATGCTTTTGGAAAGGATTTTGCCAATGCAGTACTCTACGAGTGCTTGGCCCTTGGTTGAGCACCATGTCACTATGAACAACTGTGCAGAAGCCTTCTGTGTCTCTCTCCTCTCTCCTCCTTCCCCACTGTCCTCACTGCACAGGTCACTGCATGCACACTTATACTTACTGCTTCTGGAGCAAGTGCTGGTGCTGCTGCTGCTGCTGCTGCCGGTAGGTCTCAATCGTGTGCTGAGGAAGGTACTGCATTAGTTCCAGGGACTCTTTGATCTTGAGTAGCATTTCATACGTCTCCCGTCCCCTCACCTGGATCATAGGAAAAGAGGGGAACAGAAAAGCCTTAAAGGACCGCATCTATAGTTTTCAGTGACAGCCACCTTCACAAGTTTTGGATGAAGTCAAGTAAACAACCAGAGCAGGATGCAAATACCCCACCTGCACACTGTGCATATGCAATAAAACTGCTAAGCCTTGTGCTAGAGGTAGAGCAGCTAATGCTGAAGAGTGATAATCTGTCATTGCACGCTAATGAACATCCTGGGGTTGCTGTCTGGCTTGTTGTAAATCTATGCCAACCAAAAGCAGTATTCTGATCCAATCCGTGTCTTTACCTGCCTCAGCGGTAAGCAGATCTGGTGCGAATCTTAACATGCCTTGAGGAAAAAGAGAGTACTTGAATTTGGGCGTTGGGTTTGGATCTCACTTCTCTTCTAAGCACACCGTGGTTTGCGATTTATCCAACTAGATGTGGCTCACGGGGAAGAAGCTAAATGGCCAGTTACAGATACTTCTGGCCCTTTCTGATCCTACACTTAACACAGCATATTTCACTTCTATCGCTATATTAGAATGGTAACACATATAAAAGCCACAGAAGCATCCACCTTTGTCAGCAAGACAACTCCCACTATCTCTCGAGAAAGCTCAAGTGTCATGGACCCAGAAATGACAGAGGAGGAAACCCAGCTAGGTCTCCCAAACAATGTTTCCACCAGGACTGACAGATCTCTTGGGATATTCTCATGTGCCTAGCACAAGCCACTCTCAGTCAGCAGCTAATGGGATTTGTATTTGAAATAGATAGCTAAGGGGATTAATATTAATAATTCTACATCCCATCCCCAGTTCTTGCTGAGGTCTAGGTGAGCAGCGGACTTGCCTCAAGGCACTGAGGAAGATACTAAACATACAGTAAATGCAAAGATACAGAGAACTCACAGGCAAGTATAAGAGCTCATCATCTGGAGAACGTCTTTTTTTGATAGATGTCATCTGTATGCCGTGAGTTCCTTGTCGAAAAGCTGGAAGAGAAACCCCAAAATCATCCCATTTAAAAAAAAAAAAAAAAAAAAAAGGAAGAAAGAAAAAAAGAGAGATGCAAGAGAGACATGAAGTGCACGTACAGCTCAGATCTGCACTGCTCTGAAAGGGTCTCTGCCTGAGCTACTTGCGAACTGCTTGCAGCTCCTGGGTCCGTAAGGCAGACATGGCTTTGCAGATGTTGGGTGACCATACCACTTGGGGAAACACAGCAGCCAAGGAGCACTGGATATATGGCAAAACACCAGCAAGCCGTACCTAGAACAGGCACTGGCTCATTGCAGGAAAGACTGCGAGCTTTGGTAGTACAGTGCTCATGAGCTGTTGGTGGATCCACAGTCTGTGAAGGTGACAGAACAGGCAGAGAGCACGCAGAATTCACTGCGAAAACAAGCCCCCCTCCAATCTGCCTCCTGTTAAAGTCTGCTGCCTTGCTGTTCAACCTAGTGTCATCTCTGAGCGTAAGTGGGAAACCAAAGCTGGGTTTCCACATCTCGCATATCTGATAAGCACCTTGCACTCTTTAGGGCACAGAGAAAGGCCGCTTGCCAGAGCACCTCTGATGCACAGCAGGGCTTACATGCAGTCTTAATCTAGATCCCTCTGGCTGGAAGACACATGCCACAGAACAAGACACTGGCTAGAAAGAGCAGAGAATGATAGCACAGTCCCAAACAAGCAGTAGAAGTTCAAGAAGTGGTTACAGAGCCCCAGCCATGTACATTGAGGGAGGCAAATAAGCATCCCCTCCAGCCACTGCTGCCAGGGCTAATCTAACACAGGCAACGCTGCAAGGCAGCCCGCTAACCCAGACTGTCAAATGCTGTTTTGTGAACACCAGCTCATCTTCCAGGCTGATTCATCCTGGGAGAACAGACATCTAATACCCTCCTGCCTCCAAGCCCATGCACAGCACCGCTCCCTCCCCGTGGCACAAGTGCCGGGGTCACACCTGCACCCAGTGACAGCACAGTTCGCAATCTGCCCAGCTCTGCCAGCTACTTACGGCGCTTCGTACCATCACCATTCTTTGTGCTGTCGGAGACTTGCTGCTTGCGGATGCTGTCCTCATCTGCTTTGCGATCTCTGCCTGGGCAAGCGCAAATGCGGGCTTCAAAACATCGGCGGCCCAAGACTTGCCCACTGGGAAGAGAGGCGAGAGGAAACATCAGCTGGCAGCTCAGGTACAGGACAGCAGCATCCCTCAGCTTCATACGAGACTATGCACAGGCAGACCCAAACCTCCCATTTCCCAGCCAGGATGTCCCAGGTGTTGGGCAGCTCCCACCTGTAGAGATTTGGAAAATATCCTATGGCCCTTTGCATTAAACTGCCCCTAAGGAAGTGCAGTGCTGCCCTGAGCAGAAAGGGAGCCGGAGAGCCACCTCACAAGCAAAAGCTACACTAGTGATTTGCTACTTACTCTCTGGTTTCCAGTGTCACAATGATGAGGATGGGGCGACGGTTCATCCCTCCCACGCAGCTACTGTTACACATGAAGTTGTACAAGACTGTTGTGAACTCGGTACCAACCTGGATGAGACAAAGAGGATGAGCAGAAGAGACAGTGGAAGAAGTAAAGCTCTGCTTTTTCCAGACTGTCCTCTTGACAGCTGTGCTGCAATCAGACTAGCATGAAATAGGCCCCAGCACAAGGCTTCCTTACAAGAAATGAAGAACTCCTGCTCTACAGGGATAAAGAGGGTGTTCAAAAGCTCAACTCTGACAAAAAGGAAGACGGGATTCCTTGTGATGAGGATGGGGAAAGCACAAGATCCTGACTCCTTCGACTAGTGTTACAACCCCCACCCATCTGCATGCCGAGATGCCACCACCTTGAGCTCACAACATACCTGGGGCGGCTCGTAGGGGACCAGCACGCTCTGCCTCCCGGTGATGGGGTCTTCTACATACTGGGCATGGCTGTTCCCTTCCACCCTAATGAGGTGGCTGGGAGGCGCGATCTGCCCTGCAAGGACAAGGAGGCAAAAAACAAGAGACACTGTTCAGTGAAGCAAGCTCACGTGCAGGGCAGCAAGATCTTCCACTGAGGGAAACCCCCTGCGCCCAGCCCCAGAGAGTCTATCAGAGCACACGCATGCCTCCCAGCCTGTAAAGCATCCCTTCTGCGCACTGCCAGACATGAAAGGCAATGCAGACTTTTCTCAAGCTCACACTGAATACTTGAGAAAACTTGAACATGGGCTTCCCAAGACCCCAGACTAAGCAAGCCTAAACATCAGCTGAATGGCACCTCGCAGCAGCTCTTGGAGCAGATAACCCCATGTGGTTTTTCACACCACCTGAAAGCCTTTCTTTCCTCCTCTAATGTGTAAACAAAGCAAAAGCCTACAAGTCTCAATCCCTACTCTTTTCCCCATCAACTGCTAGCCCTCTTCTGTTCCCTCCCATCAAGCTTGATCCTAAGGAGGTAATAAAGATTGAAATCACACTTGCTTACAGCAGCAGCAGAAGGGAAGATTATTTTCTTTGTTTCTAGGTCCCTTTCCAATAACTTAAAAAAAAAAATTTCCTTCCTGCAAATTTTCCTTTGTGTTTCTACAACAAACAACTAAATTCTGAGGAGAGAAGCCTGTTATGGGTTCACCCAAAGAATTTGTTTCATGTTTGAATTATTAATTTCTTACTCAAAATATAGTTTATTTCTAGAGAAATAATTATTTTAGAATAAGAATTTATAGTTTTAAGTATTTTCTTTCTTAAAACTGTATCACTGAACCAGGTATCAACCCTCAAAAAAATCCAGTTCTGTCAGGAAAGCACTTTCTAATATGAAAAACTGTTTCAAAGAACTGCCTCACTCCACTCTGATTTTACACTTCCAAGTCCTTGCTTATTTTTGGGCTTGTCTAGCTGGTTGCATTGTGACCAGCAAAGGGATCCAGGCTCCTAAAACATCCTGCTAACTGACACCAATTTTTTTTTTTT
>Ga0181612_166758_pt1 | contig 12322 bp, 6 predicted proteins | sample HoacroProtozoa21_FD_119630 | JGI IMG/M metagenome (GOLD analysis project Ga0181612, IMG submission 119630) | Hoatzin crop microbial communities from Cojedes, Venezuel. Combined Assembly of Gp0051906, Gp0051904, Gp0051908 | reverse complement strand
TTCTTCCTCATGTTCAGACGGAACTTCCTCTGCTTCAGTTTGTGCCCATTGCCCCTTGTCCTGTTGGTGGGCACCACTGGAAAGAGCTTGGCCCCATCCTCCTGTCACCCACCCTTAAGATATTTATAAGCATTTATAGATCCCCTCTCAGCCTTCTCTTCTTCAGGCTAAGGCTGAGACTTAGTAGAACTTCTTGTACTGGTCACGACAACACAAAGAGGAGCAAAGGCTGCCTTGAAGATCCTTTTAGTTAAGTATCAGTGCAAGAAATGATGTTGTCTAGATAGCTTTTTACTACATGAAACACTCAGAGTGTGGGCGGAATGTTAAATTTTTACCAAGTGCCGTGCTTAAGTGATTTAGCTTCTGAAGGAAAGGAGAATTTCAGATGACCTTGAAACAAAAAGCTTTTTTTTTTTTTTTTAGTCTATTTAATTTTCAAAAGAGAAATAATAGGTGTTTATATCCCAAAATCAGTCTATAACTTTTTAGTAAACAAGGAGACATAATTTGAAAGCATAATTTATTTTCGTCTCACTTGCAGATTTTATCCAGAATAAGTATTACCACTTGTCTGGTAGAGATAACTAACGTTGTGACCAGAATTGTTACTGAAGAGAAATAAGTGTAATAACTGTAAGCCAAATGGCCACAGCTGGTACTGAACAGACTTGCGACTGCGTGGCAGATCGTTGGAGTTTGTGCATTTCCATGATTAACATCAGCACAATTACTGTAGCTCTGAAGTTACAAGACACCAACTGCTTTCCAGAGATGCAAGTGCTCTGAGGAGAACCCACTGATTTGCAAAAGCAAAGAACTGGCGTAATTTAGTGTTGTTTATTTGAGATTGACCGCTGCTCTCAGAGCTATTGTCAGGACTGGAAAGTTATCTGTTAAAACTGGTAGTATGCAAGAGGAACTTCTTGGACAATTAGTGTGCAGCACCAGCTGAATAGGAGACATGATTTTCTCTCCACAGCCATGCAGTAGCTGTGATTAGACGTGCCTGTATCCCAGTTCTAATTGACTGGCCTCCATAAGTAGACACTGCTCATTAATGAACAGACAGACACTTCCTAACCTCATTAGAAAAATAAAAAGGTAGCGAAAAAATGTGCTCAAAAATGGGTGAAATTAATTCTGTTTTGATGTAGTGAATACATATTTTGCATTCATCGCTACAGGAAGCGGTACTGTATATTTGGGAAACCTGTGATTAAAAAAAACCAAGCCCATACCAATGCATGTCTGTGATTCTCTGCACTCAGTACATCTCCTCTAAATCATAACTTGAGGGGTAAACATGTTAAGCTGAAGGTAAATCTCCACATTAATAGTAGCCCTGGCAGGACTAATGCGTGGGGTTTTGCCATTCCCTTCTGTCTCTCCGCATTCTTTAAGTACGTGAGTGCGTGGTGTCTGTTTAGCCAGAGATGCTCCTTTCTGGACTGTTCTTGCCTTAATAAAGTCAGCCTGTGTGATATTTCTGTTCTCACTCTGTCTCTCCTGAGGTCTGTCTCTTTCTGGTGCTCGTTTATAAGGGAGAGGAAAAAATCTCTGCCTTATCTCAGACCAGGAGGCACAGGTGTACATGTTTGAAACTCTATTTTCCAAAAAATGACAGGTTCTTCAATTTTGAGGAAAAGTGTATTTTTAATAATTAAAATCAGCTAATTCCTTTGCAGATGAGTGATGAGTACTGAAGGGGATCTGCTAATGGTTGTTCAAGCCTGTTTTCCTTACTAAAGAAAGAGAGGGTATTTTCTGGATGGTATACAGTGTTCTTGTTGCTGTTTTCCCTGACAGAACCTCTAGTGCCAGCAGACACCACGTCCCTTTAACATGACTGAAAAATTTAAAAGTAGATATTTTTAATATTTGCTGCCATCTTAATTATTACTTGCTTAAAGCACCACTGTTAGCAGAGGGATTATGAGTTAATAAAAATGTCGTAGCATTAGTATATGAAACACAAGATAATTTCCCCGAGATAATGATTAACAGGGTAAAGCCACATTAATGACACTTAGCGCTTATTCCCTAAATGTGCTGGATTTTCACCTTTCAGGAATAGGATCGCAATATTGCGGCAAATAAACATGGAAACATTTTGGAGTGACTTATTTTAAAGAAGCGTTAACTAATGAAGTCTGTTGTTTGAGCTTTGTTTCTGTGTCGCCTCACGATCTTCGCAGTGTTACAGCTTCACATCAATCTGGGCAGTGGTTTTGATACCGGGTGTCAATATTCCCTGGTGCAGCTCCAGTGAAACACATTGAAAAGTTATTTATTCATTGCAGTCAATTAGCTAGAGCATTTGGAAAAGAACTGTGGTGTGCTGGTAGGTCGTTACTATGTCAGGGTTCCTTTCACACCCAGGAATGGGTGTGGGTTGTGGCTTTTTAAACTTTTAAGACATTTCTGCTGCGTTCGAAGGCTGCTCTGGGTTTTTATTGGGTGCTTTGATTCCGTCGGTATGAACAAGATGCGTAAGGTACAGGTGAGCGTGGTTGTGTGCGCTGACTCGGGGCGGAGAGCTCGGTCATCGCGTCCCGCGGGCGGTGGAGGTGGAGGTGCCCGCTGCGGCGCGGGATGCCGGCCCCGCGAGCCGAGCCCTGTCCCGTTCCGCCCTGCAAGAACAGCTCTGTTGTCGCGGGGAGAAACGCTTGTTTCTGAGAGAAAATTACGCCAGTTCTACTTCTGAATGGAAGACGCGGCTGTTGTTACTCAAGGGATATTAGGCCTCACTGCTTTTTTGAGAAAACAAATTTGCTGTAACTTCATCTGTAATTTGCTACCGCACAGCTGCAAATAAAGCCTGCATTGTGTGGAACAGGAGGCAGAAGCAAAGGTTTGTTAAAGCCATGAAAGGGTTGGGTAACCATTATATTTCCGAAAGCGGCCTTATCAGAGTCATAGGTTAAAAAAAAAAAAAAAAAACAAAAAATCATTCTGGCCTTACCATTAACCGTCTGTTCTGAGTTTGCTTTAAAATTAGTTTTGAAGAAGTAAAGTTTCTCTCTATGTAGAGGAAATCTACAAGTTTCTCGGAAACGAATCTACGTGTTGTGCCTTGACCACCAGCCTGCCCAGTGGATGGTTATCGTGAAGGTTACTCAGATATTTTCTTCTGCAAGGTTTATTTTTTTTCCTTTCTCACAGTGAGTGTGCTGCTCAAAAGTTGCCATTTCCTGAAGAATATGATGTCAAAATGCTTAAATAAAATTTCCCTTTTATTGGTTCATTCTTGACTGTCAGTGTTTGATAGGAAGAAATAATATCAATTGTTTAAAGCCTTTGTCCTGCATGCACAGGAAAACTCAGCCTTTGCATATGGTACTGCTGAAGCTCGCCTAGATCAGTCGAGTATTTTTTTCCGTCAAAGTTCATTTTTACAACTGTGTTCTTGTTCACTGCCTTACGTTGTGATTAGGTAGCAAACGTGAACTACTTTCTTCATATTCTTTCTCTTTTCTCTCTTTTTTTTTAATAGAAAAATTCCAATCCAGTTGTAGGAGTTTGATCTTGCTGATTAGCACAGTTAAAGTTAAGAACTTAATGTGGCTTCTAATCGTTTAGCAGCTGTCATTAGTGAGTGACAACGCAGTTAATCCCCCCCGACCCGCAGCCCCCAGAGCAGGGGCAGCCACCTCCAGGCACACTCCCGGCTGAAGCTGGGAGCAGCCGGGTGCATGCCTGACCCTGGGATCTGAACCCAGGAATCTCTGGTTAGCATGCTTCATTGCCTCCGGATCACCGCGCTCACCCTTCTGCTCCTTCACTTACAATGCCTAATGCGCCTAATTTAAATTAAATTATTTTAATTAAATCATTCAGCTGTTTCTGGCGGTGCGGGATGGTGAGGAGCTGTAGCTGGCGGTGTTTTAAATCAGGTGTCTCCACTCGATGGGACCAAAGTCAGCGAGCCGAAGATGGCTGTGGGTTCTGGCGCAGGCAGAGCAGGAGGTGTGTGTGAAAAGCCACAGATTGAACCAAAACTGGGAGCCGTAGCAGCTGCCCTTACAGATGCACGCATCGGTAGCGTGCCTGCTGGTTTGCTTCTCCCGACTGGCTTTGCAGTTTACAGAGAAGGCAAAAGGCTGAGCAGGGAGTTTGTGATTTCTGGATGGAAATAAAGCTCATTTTGGCTGATCTCCTGATTTTGAGCAATCCTGTCGTTTGCCAGTCAGCGAGTGTACTGCATTCTCTGCTGCGTCACCGGCCAGAGTTTCATAGGCAGCCCCTCGACAGCTGATGGTGCTCACTGTGGTACTCCGAGGCTGGCATTTATTTTATTTTCTGCAGACATCCACTCTTTCTCACATTTCTTCTGTTAAAAACCTGAAGTATTCCCCTCCTCCAAGGTACAGAGAGCAAAGTAAAACCCAAAAACCCTGAAGAACTCCAGTGCAGGAGGAGTGCTTTAAAACTGTCTGTGCTCTAAAACGTGGTTATAGACTAATTAAATTCTGTTGTCTGCCTGGCAGTGACAAATACGGCACTTCTTTGGGACCACTCCGAGATCTGGGTGGTGGAACCAGCACCCCCACGCACCTCTGAAGCAGAGGGCTGCCTCGTTGCTCTGTGATGGATGTAGTCTCTGCTGACTTTTGATTTTTAGAACTGATAGTTGAAGATAAAATATAAATCGGTTAAAAAATGACAGATTATTTCTGGGGGCGTTTTCAGTGTTCACCTTTATGATAGTTGCATTTTTTTAAGTTAATGCGGTTTAAAAATCATTTTAAGTTTCCCAACACGAAGAAAAGAAATGAGATATTGGATTCGCAAACAAAAGCTTTATTGGTTTATGACAAGTAATCCATCTTTTTGCATTAGTGTAGCATTCTACCCCAGATTATTTTTCATAATTGATAATTTGTGAGTCATATATTTGTTATCTATTCTTTTATGGGTTTCTAAATAGTGAATCATGTCAAAGGTCATCGAGCTTTCATAAAGGAAATTTTTTTATTTTATTTTTAAGTTTTGATTGGTGTTCTGAAGAACTTTCTGAGAAATTCAGGGAAAAGTAGAAAGGAAAAAAGTGATAGCAGTTTTCCAGGTAGGAACTTCGTGCAACATAATGTTACAGCAATTCAAAGAAGAAATGAATGTTAGGACACACATCAAGTAGTATAGATGAGTAAAATTGTTTAGCTGGAATTATTTTACGTTAGAAGTTCAGTTATGATGTGTGTAACAGTGGTTAAGTTTTAAAAGTTGGAAATGCATGTATTGCATATGAATGCAGCAGAATTAAGAATGATATGTGCATGTGAGTGATTCATTTTGATTTTTTTCCTTATCAGAAATATTTTTGCAGTGATCAACAAGACTTTGTTTTCCTTCTACCATAAAACTAGGTGGGGTAGTAGACGTGTGCCATCCCCACTTTTTGGAAGAATTCCATATTTGTTACAGACTAATCTAAACCTAAACTCCAAACCTAAAAAAGGAGAAAAACCCTGTCTTTGCATCTAAAATATTAGAAGGCGCCCAAATGAGGCTGTGTATTGATAACATTAGTTTGTCACAGGCATGTCATTAATAAAAAGATGTGGGCATATGATTTAAAATTTAGTTAGGCTAGTGACAAATCAGGTAGGAACTTTTCACTTTGCAAATGTTTCTCTAGCAACCCGTGAACATTGCCACTCGTGCTCACAGAGCTTTCTGATGCAATTAAAAATTGGGAGAGCTGAATAAAATATGAATAAGTTCTATCAGTGGGAAAGACAACTTAAAATAATTTACAGACAACTATATAGAAGGCATAAAGTATTTTAAAATTAATTAAATACTAATTTCAGAGCAAAGTTGTTATGAGTATACTGTTACAGCTTGTGTGGTTCTCTCTTCAACATTCATTTAAACTTCCTCTGAACAGTTTAATTATAGTGAGACATTTCTATTAAAAAAATGATTCAGTATTATCTTCTTAATTAAAATAGAACTGAGCTCATTTAATTGTGTTGTAATTATATTATTATATGTAGAATGTCATTGAAATAATGTAAACAATTTTCTTCCCCATTTCTGAAAATACGAGAAAAAATAGCTGATAGGTTTGGGTAAAACTATTTTTGAAATGTCCTCTGAAAATCATGAATAATTGAATATTTTGCAAAATAGTTTTAACCTCAAATCAGTAAGAATATTAGTAGGATCAAAATATTTTGTCCTTAAGAGATATTTTAGTTGCCTAAGAACAAAGCAAGAGCTAGGTATCATTGCTGAATAGTTCTTATTTCATTCTATAGCATACATCAATGTTGTTGGTTCTTCTCTGAGATGTTTTTTAAAACAAAGCTTATGTTGGGGATTTTTTTCTTTCCAGTAATGTTTCTACACAGGCTGGAATTAGTAACGTATCCTAACTATTTCGAAGAAGTGCTTTAATCTGCATAGTATGTTCAACTGAGACTGTAAAATAAAGCATTTCTTCAGCTTATCACATAATCATTTTTGAATGTCTTAATTATCTGATACAAATAAAAATATGTCTAGACATTTACTCCCTGAAAATTCCTCAGGATTCAGACAAACGCACACAAAAAAGACCCATTTTAAAATTCCCCCTTTCATAGCGTTGGAGTGGTACTAAAATGTGTCTAATTGTACTTATGACAGGGTGATGTCCTTGGGTCACCACGGGTATAAAAATAAAAATAGAAATAAAAATAAAAATACAGCCTTTAAATGTAAAAGTGCTCAATTCTATATACGGATGGAAAAGTATTCTCAGTTATTACTCTGTTATGTAGTATAAAATGCCTTTAATAATACATGTATTTTTTTCTTTTTTAATACTACTTGTGAAACTGTTCCCCCTCCAGAAAAAAAAGGAAAGAAAGAATATTAGTTCTGTTTTAAAAAGCTAGTATGTACTACTTTTGAATTGCATGGCTTGCCTGAATCCTAGCCGATCGTGAATGCCAGCGGACGCTGCTGCTGCGGCTGCTGGCACTACCGTTAGCGTTATCTGCGGGTTGTCTACTGCAGTGGTGTCTGCAGGGCAGCGGGCACGCCACACGGACCCGTGTTCTGAGAAGTTAACAAACTGAGCCTGTGCTGTTAAATTCGTATCATTACATTCAACTCAAATTAGCTGGGATGCCCCCAGGAGTAAATCTGCACATATGTGGGAGTTTGGAGTACCTGACCTGCTTGGGGAAGAGACAAATGTGTAAAAGATTTTACAGGGAAGAAGAAGCATGCACTTAGATCAGTTGAGCCTCCCAAGCATCTCTTCGTTATCTCAAAAATATTGGAAATACTCTTGTATTCAGGCTACTGTATGTAATTTTCAATACAGTTGCACTGTATTGAATGAAGCAGTGATTATGCAAGAGCTATAGGATGGAAATATGTATTTAGTATGGTGCAAATACTTCCTGTCTGGCAACTCAATGCATTTACATGACCGAGCACGAACTGTGATCTTTGAATGTGATCTTTCAGCAGTTATGGCCACAATTACTTGTCAACAAAAATATGTATGAAATATGTGTATCAGAGGAGTGTAGAGGTTATGTAGTTTTGTTGATTAAAAAAGAAAGTTAGCCTGTTTTTCATGAGAATGGAAATGATTTACATATAGAAAAGTACAAAAATACAGGCACCGTTGTAAGATTTAGGGTTAAATTGGGCTAACCAAAAATCTTTGGGATGATGGATTTTAATAAATTTCAGTAAAGCCTATAGCCTGAAAATAAGAAGGATCTAGTTTAGCGCTAGTGCTGGTTCTGTGTTGTTTCCTCATAAAATCAGGATCTTTTCGCCCGTCTTCGCTGGTGCCATTCTCGGCTCGAGCCTGTAGGTAGCACCCTTGCATCACACCAAAAACCCGCTGCCTCTTCTGAGACAGGATTGCTATTTAGGTCGGGGAGCCTTTACTTCTGCAGACCTCTAAATGTAGCTGGTACTATTTGCATAATTTCCAGACTTTGATGACAATCTGTGGTCTTAAAACAGTAGCCTGAAGATTACGCATTACGTTGTTTGGCCTTGCGACTCGCTTCTCTCTTAAGGCATGTCCTTTTTTTCTGTGGGACGGGTGGAAGGAGGCACAACAGGTCACTCTCATGAGGAACGTCAGAGGTACAACATTCTCTCATAACTATTTGTTTTAACACACTGTCCGTCAGGTATTAATACACGACCATAATCCTACATTTCTGTCTCACATTTTCTTCTCTCTTCTGCAAAGTACGTGGCACTCATGGTCTCTTTTAGCTGCTGGGTGAGGTAAACTCCAAGAGCAAAAACAAACTCTATTCGTCCTCCTTGCTGCGGGCTTGATCCAGCACTTGTTCAAGTCAAAAGCTGTCCCCAGGGTTGCTGGCTGCTGGCTCGGTGGTGGCCGAGTTTCTCCGGAGCCACCGCGGCACAGGATCAGGTCATCCCAGGAGGACATCGGCCCCGCTGTCGGTGCTGTGGGGGTGACCCGCTACCCACGCTGCTGTAACCTGCTTTTTCAACCTGTGAAATACACAATAGCAAAAAATGTAATGTAGGCATTCTTTTTAAATCCAGGGCTGTTCAGATAGAAAATTGTTCTGCAAATTATCTGTAACTTTTTTTTTTTTTGCCTCCGTATGTGCCTCATGATATCACCGCTTCCATTTCCAGAACCCAGTGATAGCGTACCATCTCCTAAAATGACAGTTTATTTTCCGTCAGAGTTGCTCTTCTGTCACTTAATGCAGAATGTCTCTGGGTTTATTATTTTTTTCCTCAGAGGTCGTACCAAACAAGATGTAGTTATCACCCTTACCCGCGATCACACTATGCTGAGCAAAACCGACATTTACTCTGTTTTGTTAATATTTGTTTAATTGTACTGAGATTCAGTAAGCAGCATTAAAAAGGAAAGAATCATTCCAAGCTCTAGTTAATGTACAAGGTAATGATTTTGCCTGTGTGCTGGACTGGGATATTTGAGAAGGAAACACTGAACATCTGAGAGAGCCTCCCATGAATAAACTGTTTTTTAATTGCATTGTCTGAATGCTTAGTTGTGTATTAGAAGAAGCAAAGTGCGATGCAGGTGGGAGGGAGCTAACCTTTGACTCATTCTAGCAGCAGAAAAAGATCAGGACGATCAGCATGGGAGTTTCCAGCTTTTCCCTGTCTCGCTAGAATAGAAGGCATTTTTGTCGTGGAGGACAGAGGCACGGATCGAGTTCCCACACACACCGAGCCACTCTCTGTCTGGGACTTTTTTCTTTTTTCCTTTTTTTTGTAAAATGCAAACCTCCTCATCTTTCAAATTGTTACAGGAACCCAAGCCTAAAAAAAAAAAATGAGAAGGGAGTATTTTTTATCGGTTGTTTTGCCTGGGCAAGTGCCGCCTGGTGAACAAGAGTAGCCGGCTTGTTTTTGAAGGCCCTGCTTCAGTTTGTCGAGTCAGTGGCCACGTTAGAAATGCATCCGCTGTCCACAGCGAGTGCTCGTATCGTAACTCGTAGACAAAGGAGTCATTTTCCAGCACGGGGGGCCCGGAGGGGAGAGGGATGCCCAGGAGGAGGACCCCGTTGTGACTGACTTCTGTCAAACGGAAGCATAGAGTCAGATAGATAGGAGGAGGCAAAAAAGTTAGTGGAGGAGGCTTCTCCGTCTAGACATTAAAAAAAATAAAACTTGTTTTAATAAAGTTTTATTCTTTAAATGTGCTGTTACATCCTCACAGGAACGCACATCCTCATGTCAGATATTTTATACGTAGGCCATACGCAGGTACCAATTTGTGTAGTGAGGAAAAGCGAACCACGTGCGGGCATGGCTGGTAGGTTTTTCTCTGTGTATTGCATTCTCTATATTTCTGTTCTCAGTGTGTGGAAAAAATAAGGCTACAGAAAACATGACAGGAAACCATTTAACTGCTTGTCTGGCAGATAAGCTGCAAGTCATCGTTTTTAACTTTTCCTAGCTGGACAGCAGTAGGTAGAAATCTGTTGGGGTCTGTGGCAGAAAGATGACAGAGAAGTGCACGTATCTGCCTCTACAGTAGATTCCTCTAAACTTAAAAGAAAATTGCAAGTGAGGGTATAAAACAATACCGTATAATAAACTTATGCTAAAACTGTTATGGTGCAATTTTTGTTTTTCTCCGCCATTTTAGTTTTTCCGTTATTAAGTGAACTAAATATTTTTTAGAGTTATGCAGAGTAGAAACAGCGCATAACTCTCGTGCATGAGATATTACAGTGGTGAAAAACCTGCATTTCACACATAATCATGAACAATACCTTAACGAAACCAGGCATTTTTAATGTTTGAAGTCATTTAGAATTTGCCTGGTAATCTATTTTAAGGTGTTCTGTCCTATGATGACATTCAAGCAATTAGATCAAACTCTTTTTCAGTAAAGGGCAGGCTCAGTCCGTGCGTATGTGTTTACCTGAAATATTCCTTCTCCTGGGGAAGAGTGTCTTCTATTATCAGGAAGGTCCACTGAGCGAAGAACCAGCGATTTGTCACTGTCAAGACACAAGATCAAATTTTCAGAGGAAAAAACTGGAATGCAATCACAAGCTTTCACGAAGCAGACACTGAGTATTGTGGTCCTACTTTTAATGTATTTTTCTTTTTCAAATCTGACACGGACAAACATTATTGAAGTAGTGTTTTAGGGGATTACTGGTATTACTTTGTTGTATCGTGGAAAAACGGAGGCTGGATTCTGTTCTCATTAGGCTACTTTTACATCAGGATTTTAACTCTATTGGATTCTCCACTTGCTTACACCATTTTTTGATCGAGTTTCAGGTGTTTTGTTGCTGGGGCAGACTGCTGGTGACGTCATTCTCCTAGGGGGAAAAGGATGGCGTGTTTTATCAACGCCGCTTTCATTCTGTTCAGGTCGGTGCTGATGGGATCCAGAGGTCCCTGCTTGCTGGATTTGTGACACTGGGAGGGCTCTGGCTGGGTCTCCACTGCTGTGTTGCATTTCTGTCCTTTGCATGGTGTTGTCCGGGTTAGGAAAGTGTTTCCTGTTTTCTGGTGTTGGGATGCAGTTGCCTAAGGTTGTGATGTAGTGGAACAAAGGTCCAAGAGAAGAGAATGGAAGAGGCTTACAGCCAGTTGTTTGAAATCTTTGGTCTTAGCATGGTGGTATTTTAGATTAGAATGTAGATGCTGCTCTGTTTTTGGCTTTCTGCTCTCTGAAATAGCTGGACCCTTTCACCTTATTTGTGCCTTCATCAAAGGAAGGTCACCAGATTTTTTTTCACCCATCTGTATCAAGAAATCTATTAACCTATGAAGAGCCCTTACTGTAGAATATTCACGTATTTAAAAAATAACAAACAGGCTTTTTGGAAACCTCACAGTTCCTAGAAATTATTACAAGTTGATCTGTGGAAGACCTTTCTTCCACCACTTCTATCCAATTTCCCCTTGATCTGTTGTGTTTGTGCAGACGTTACCATCTGCCTTGGGCATACCAAGATGCAACCGCACCAAAGAAGTGTTAATTTTTTTTTTTTCTGAGTAAATCCTTCATGATCAAATCGATAAACCTTGAATTCCTGTTTTTAAAATGTTTTGCCCGTTACTTGCTGAACTTTTTACTAATCTGAAGTCTTCAGAAGAAAACCAATCAGCAGTCCTACCACGTTATATCTTGTCCTTCTGCTCACAAACCAGAGCAATCATTCTACTCTGAAATGAAGTGTGTTAATTTCTGCCATCAGTCAGTGAGTTTGCTACCCAACTTCTTTGTTTGTACTAGTAAAACATCTACCTGCAGACACAGAAATAAACCCACCCTTTAGGGAACGTAGGGATAATCATGGTTAATGATACTGTAATTAGCAGAACAGCCTTTATAGTTCTGAACCGTGCTTCCCTTTATATATATTATGTGAAACATCCTCCTGTTACTTCTCTTTCAGTGGGAAGATCAAATGGGCCTTCCTATAAAAAGTTCAGTTTAGATTTTCCTCCCACTGGGATGAAAACTAATGGTTCCCCTTCATCCTGGTTACCCGTAACAGACTCTCCACATTGTTAGCTGTGACTGACCAAATGGCAAAGCACCATTCATTCTGTTGCCCATATTCTTTTCTCACACTGTTTATGATGAAGAAACAGCTTTTCTGACAGAAGAAAATGTCAGTAGTTGTTAGGAACTCAGTAAAGAAGGAGATGAAGTGAAAGGCAGCTGGCGGTGAAACCAAGGGGCCGTCTAGTGATGGTCCCAAATATGAGAACGGGAGATCAAAGTTTAGTCCCTGCCTGCCTTGGGCAATGAACTCTGCTCAAATTCTGATGGACTAAATTTGCTGGACTAAAGCATAATGGCTCGAGTTTC
>Ga0181612_123555_pt1 | contig 12323 bp, 8 predicted proteins | sample HoacroProtozoa21_FD_119630 | JGI IMG/M metagenome (GOLD analysis project Ga0181612, IMG submission 119630) | Hoatzin crop microbial communities from Cojedes, Venezuel. Combined Assembly of Gp0051906, Gp0051904, Gp0051908 | reverse complement strand
GGGAGATCATTATTTACCTTTTTAGGTAAACTAGTAGAATTATCGTAGATACTGCTACTATTAATGGAATGGTGATTATTAAAACGAAATAGAATGTAGAGTCCATCTTCTCACCTGGAAAACAAAAATCGTAGAAACTTAGGGAAGTTTTGAGAGACTTTTTAGGAATAATGACAACAAATTAACTAATACTCTAATTTGTTCATAGACTGAATTTTTTTCAAATACACTAGCACTTTTGTAGGCAAGGACTAATTTTTCAAAGCATGATATTATAACGTAGATACATTTGGCAAGAAAATGCAAACCAGTGAGATGAGGGCTGAAAAACTGGCAGCACTGGAAAGGGGTTATCGCACAGCTACACGGATGGCAACCCCATCCCGTCAACATACACAGCAGTACAGGCAGTAACTGGTGGCACTGCTGAAGGACTAGAACTCTTGCCTTCCTTTCACCTAAAATTAAATAGATACATAGGAAGATGATCCTCGACTCTCATTTATTTAGCAGACAAAAAGGTATTAGAAGCCTTACAGATGAAGAATAAAGTGCACAAATTGCAGTAGCAATTGTTCTCACCAATACTCTTTTCTTCACTCCAGTCGCTATAGAGCTCGCTGCTGTAACACTCAGGCTTTGGTTTCGCTCTCACTTTGAAGATGTACTTGCTATTAGGATCAATGCTAGGAATTGATGTATAATTATTTTCAACCTAAGGTAAAAAGAAACGATAATTTGCTTTGCTCAATTACCAACGTATTCTCAGTCATTTACAAGCCTATTTTCATTGTGCTGGTGATGTATTCTGAATGTTTTGATGGGAGATCTTTTTGTGAATACTGAACTTCATAAAAAGGACACAGTAGCATTCATCGTAGAATTTAACCAGCACAGATTGCCTAAACAGAGATTCCAAAACTAAGAATCAATCTTATTCACCGCTACATCTATCATACAGCATTTGGCATCAATGATTAAACTAAGACTCAGTATCTGGAACAGTGCCTTTTTTTGTTTTGAGAAACATCTGTGATTTATGCTGCCTTCCTCACTCTGTCAGGGCAGCAATGCTGATCCAACTTTAACCACACCAAAGTCGTCTTCTGTGATGCCTCTACAGAGACACACATACACACTAGCTGGGATCGAACCTCACTTATTTTTTGATCCAAAATGCCAGTTTCCTGAGGAATGTCGATATTATTCAAGTTTGCTAAACTGGAAGTAGGACAAACAGCTAAATACGCTCCACAGGAGAAGACTGCCACCCTACTTTTAAATTTATCATGTTGTTTACCATTCTGATCAAACACTACAGTCAGTTTGGCTATGTGGATACAGGCATGAGAACATCCAGACACCGAATTCAATGCTTTTTATATGTACATTAAAATCGCTTATGTAAGAGCACACACCTTTTTCTTCCCGCCCCATCCACGGTCTTTTTATCCCCTTGCTTTCTGTTTAACATTCTGTGCTCTTGTGTGCACCAGCAATTAACTTTGCTTTATGGTGATCAAGTCACGGAAGAGCAAGGCAGTCATCTGACCAAGTGCAGACCAACGACAGCAAACCCCAGTACCAGCGGACCAAAGTCCCGTACCACTGAGAATCAAGCAGGTACACACACTGCAGTTTGTTTCCTGGTAAGTGTCGTTTAGTTTACTCCTTTATCAAGAATGTTTTTATATATTACTGCTTTGCCATAACAAATGACGGCAAGGATTCAAGACTCGTATAAGTTGCGTCATCTAGATATTACTAACAGAAACCTACTGTATGGGAGAAAAATCTTGCGTCCACACAACACTTCAGCTAGCGCACCAGACCTGTTCACATGCAGCATATACAATTTTTCATTTTTAAACAGCAAAAGTTTGAGTTACTGTGAATATCAACACAAATTATAAAAGATACATAGGGAAAAGTAAAATCAGTTAATGGTAAGTAATGAAAAGTTACTTTAATGATCGGAGTGGTGTCCAAATCACCATTGTGATATTTAACTTCATAAAATAAACAATTTTCTGGAAAGGTGTCTGAATGACTCCATTCTACATGTATGTCATCATTAATCTTTGACAGTGTGACTCTTCTTGGCGTAGCAGGTTTTACTGAAATGCAAAATTGAAGAATTAGTTAAAAATTGTGTCTCACCGGTAACGAAAGCGGTTAGAAGTCTTGTATTGCATAATATTACACTTACACTAGTTTAGGAACAGAAAGAAGAAAAAGTTAGTAACAAAAATTAAAGAAAGAATAAAAACAACAAAAGAATAAGAGTAAAAATGAGTTGAAAATAAACAAAAATTAAAAAAAAAAAAAAACAAAACCCCAAACACCAGATATCCAACATCCATCCCCGAAAAACCCTAAATCGAAGATCAATAAAAGCAGGGAGCATCTAATCACGTCTCATCAACAGCTTTTGAGTTGCAAGCTTCTCAAACACAGTGACACACTGGTAAAATTCTTTCTTTATATTTTTCATAATGTAGTGTTAAACATACCAAGGGTGGTAGGATTTTTACTCGCACACATGGGCCTAATGTCTTCAGAATCATCTCTAATCAAAATACTTATAGCCGGGTAAGTATTGGTGAGCTTTGGGAAGCTAAGCTTGAAAACGCATTCAAAGTTTCCTTGCTCCACAGAATAGTTGTTGCACTTCTCCTGATTTTCCAAACCATCAAACCTACAGGAATAAAAATGCTTTTTTAAACTTCAAAAGAATAGGACAGCAAGGGGCAAGCTTGTTTTTAGACCTATTACGAATTTTAAAAAGACTGATCTTGCATTAAAGCTGTGCTATAGCACATATAAAAGTAAAGCTAAGCAAAGTAAGAAGCTCCTCATTTATCTCAAGATTTAGAAAGAATGTTATTTTTGTAAAGAGTGTCAAGCAGCAGAAATAGAGGCAGGTTTGCTTTATATCCAAGCAAAGGTAACAGCTGCTTTCAGCTTTGGTTCACATTTTCCACATGGGAAAAAATTTCAGGAAAAAAAGTATTTAGAAAGCAAACTAATTTGGATCACTTCCCATCAACAAAACTTCACTTCTGGCATAGCATGAGCTGATCAGTCTCCTTCAGCGATGCCTCAGGTGTCGCAGCTCTTGCTTGAGAGGGTGGAGTTTCACCTATTGCCTGCCTTTGCTTTTCAAAATGGCAGTACTCGCTTCCAATAACAGAGAAGCTGTGACAACCTTCTGCCTTGCTTCTCTTTGTTCCCCAAGTTCCACCTAAAAATATGCCAGTGGCTTTTTCTCCACAGAAAAATGATCTTTTGATTTATTTTCTTTAAGGGACATAGAGTCAAATAAGAGCTTCATTTGCAAGCACAACAGGAGCGATGTTCCCCTACTTCTCATCTCCCTGTGCAGGGGCTGGGGCAGCTAAAACCCTCTCTCCTGCCCTTTCATGCCCAGACCCCTTTTTTACCCACCCTTCTCACCTCCCCCCCGGGGCTGATGAAGACGGGCAGCATTCAGAGCAGACAGCACTGTGCTGATGCATCACCCTGCTCCCACCAGCCCACGTTTCAGCAAGTATTACTGCGCACGGACTGGCTTTGTTTGATCTACGCTAATGTCGTGGTCATGTTCACTTTGGATGAAGAGACGGGGTTTTAGAGGAAAATATCAATCAAGAAGCACATAGAATTGAACTAAGCAATAATTTTTTCAGGTCATTGTTCAGTCATTTCTTGGAAATAAAAAAAAACAAAATGAAGACAAAAAACCCCAAACACACAATGAAAACCAAACTCTCACCTGCATTATGGAAAATGTATCTTTCAGTCCAAAAGTCAAGTGTTTCCTTAGCTTTCAGCTTAACAATTAAGAAAAAAAGTTGTCTTCTTTCTCAGCAGCATGAATCAAAACACTTTGCTGTCACTGCAGCTACATTTTTCATTAAAATTAAGGGGTAAGTTAAAAATATATAGATCTAATTAAGGCATTACTCCAATAAGTATCCATAGACCCAGAAATTCAGATCTTCAATGCCTCATTGGTACTATTCTTGTAATAAAGAAAAAAATTCTCTGAGTATGAGTTTAGAGAGAGAAGAGTTCTCCCTGCATTTAACTAACGCAGCCAGTTTTCAGCTGTTTGCTGTCCAAATGCACTACATTGAACAGTTCGCCTGCCACTGGACGGGAAGAGGGAACAGTTTATGTAGTCGGTTCAGATAAGACAGAAAGAGATTTAAAACTGCAATAAGGCTCTTTCAGAACAAAAACTTCAATATTTCTACAGAAGCTAATGCAATCTGGCATTTCACAAGCCCCATCAACATGCAGACATATGCATAGATCAGCGTGCGCAGATCTTCCTGCCAAGTTTTTGCTCACACCACAACTCTGTTCCTTTGGAACAAGAGTCTATTTATGGCAGTCAGCTGGCAAGCACTGATGATGATAAAAAGATGTTCTCCATAACTTTCAAGGTGAATCGGTTATTTAAGACATAGAAGTTACAAACAAGACTACTGCTAAATGTTATTAGTGCTTTCACACCATTTTCCAATGATTTAAGAGCTGACACAGACATTAGTGAGTGATTCTGACTTAAGTGGCCCATGTCTGTTGGGCTGCAAAGAAAGCAATTAATATATTGGTCTAGCTCCGTTCTCAATTATTCCCTCTCCGAATCCACAATTAGAAAAAGTTAGAAAGCAACAGCAGTTGTTTTCAAATGGGCTACAGAAGCAGACAGTGCTTCGTATAAGAGCAGCTTCCCAAGATGACTCAGCAACAGCAACCTCTTGACCCTTCATCAGTGAAGTTGTCTGTTGGACTGGACCCAGCACTAACTTGTACACAGTGCCCTGGGATCATACAAAGCCACAGGAAGCAGACAAGTAAAATGTGTAATGTCAAACTAAAGATTAGCACTAAAGCACTTTAGAGTTGGGAATACAGAGCTGATACAAACCAGTAGAACAACGTGTAGTTGGTATCACGGCTTGCATTCTCCCCAGGACGCCACGTACAAGCCATGTACTCCAAATTGTGCCAAACACAGTTCAAGCCAACAGCAGCAGTACCTGGAATACCTGCAAGGCAAGTTGGAAAGCTCTCTTCACATTTGTGTTGCCAGCAAAGTCTTCTCCCCAAATTCCAGAAGTAAAACATCCCTTTTTACATAACTGAAACTGGAAGGCAAAGATGGGCTACCTCTCAGCCTGCACTGCCTGTCACAGCACAGCAAACGGTGAATTCCAGTTGCTTATTGCTAGCAAGAGCTGAAATCTCAGCAGCGCAACTTCTAAACACAAGCTAATCATAACAGCGGATCTAAAGTTTCCACCACGTCTGAATTACTACTTAGAGTTACCTGATGCTAAGGACGAGGTGTTGAGTCAGGGAAGTATTTTGTTTCTATTAAACTTCAGATACTTTAAGAAGGAGTTAAAGTAACTGGCAATTATAGGGATAGCACTTAGCTTTGTTATAGTTATTACAGCCATCAATGTTGAAATAGTCAGCATTTAATTACAGTTATCTTCTCCACATACAACATTAGTTTCTCAGTATTCTGAATACGGAAATAACTGTAGATCTTGCATATGGACAAAAGCAACACTGGGGTAAATTAAATTTTTACCTGAGACACATATGTGTCTAGACATTTGACTTCAACATATTGAAGACCCAAATTATAGGATGTAAATACAAATGACTACACAGCAGTTGTGAACAGAGTTGTCAATGTATCTTCCAGGCAGAACAATTAGGGAATAACGTCTTTAATATTCAATCTTGCATATCTGTGGCACATGTTCTTTATACTGTATTATCATATTATAGCATATTAGATATTTTTCCTTTTAACAAGTTGCAAGTTCTCCAAGAACTAAAAAAAATGTTATTTTTATCAACAGTCCAGACTTTTCTTGATAGCAAACCCGAAACTGCCTTCTACTTCCAAGCTTGCATTCTTCCTGAAGTAGCGACTGTCTAACAGTATAGAAAAATGAAACTGGTTTTCCTATTCCAAGAAGTGTTTAAAGATACTTTATCTGCAAGCAGACTTGTAAAAGCTGCAACCCGTTTAGTACATGCTGTCCTAACGATCTGCTGCTCCGATTTTCCAGAATACCCTTCTGACAGACACACAGATAAGCCTGATCAGGTCTCAGATTCTCCCATCCAAATGCAGTTTTGGTGCACATTGAGTCACAGTACTGGGTTAGACAGACTTCTACTATTCAAGGCAAGAGGCTCTATTTCCTTGCTGTATCTCCTAGCTTCCAGCATCCAGCAGAACACATTATTCCTTAAAGTCTGCTTCCTAACACTTTTGCTATGGGCCCCTTATTTCTGGATGTCAAGGAAAAAGATATTTTTTCTCTATTCACTTTGCTAGGCACAGCTTTGTAGACCTCAGTCATCTCTTTTTCAAAAGAGAGAACCCTACTATCATTATTTAATGAAGTCACTTATTTATTCAACAAGTTGTTAAATTTGCTAGATTCATCGCTCTATCATTTACAAATGTAGGGCTATTTTAGGGACTTAGGCTCGTACAGAAAAATCATACAAAATAAACTTACTTAGATGTTAGTCACGAAGTCAACAGGGACAAGAAGAAGGACAGGAATCGTATTGTTGCTTTGGAAGCGCATTTAAATTTTATAAGCCTGCCCATAAGGTTTTAAGCATCAGAAGACTCTGGTTGTGTTTAAATGTAGGATCATCATTCTGTGTAAGCTCTATCACTTGAACTAGCCCTTGTGTCTGGTATCTCCCTATTTCTCTATGATGTATTTCTACGATATTTTGTTAAAATAGGACAGAACACAAGGCCGTGTCTCCCCAGGCTGAGAGGGGCACGTTTGTCCCGGGTCTGGCGACAGCACGTATTACCTTTTGGCAGGAGAGCGGTCTCCACCCATCGGCTGGGCTCGCTGGTGTTATCGTACTTGCATTCACTTCTCACTTTGAAACGCATTTCCTCATTCAAGTACGTATGTGTCACACGGAAGCGACTCTTACTCCATTCCTGGGTTTAGGGGGGGGAGGGGGGGGGGGGGAAAACCTGAACATCAGGCATACCATATCAGACACATGAGAATTACTATTAGTGTAAGAGTACATTACAGCCCCGGAACAAGACTGCAACTCAAAGCCATAACCAAAAAGCAAGGAGAAGAGTTTGCATGGATTTAAGGAGCGAACGAAAAAAATTCTCAGAACAAATCCACAAGTGGCTATTAATTACAAGACCACATCAGACCCAAGTAGTCCACGAGCTTCTATATTCAGAAGAGAGCGTGTGTTTGTGTGAGAAGAAGGCTTATCCTTTTCTCATGTGCTTTCTTGAGCATCTTTCATTGGACTAGTGGGATACCTTAACTGGAATCTTAATAACTTAATTGGAAACAGGATACACACACACACAAAAAATCTTTGTTATGACCAAAGAATGGTGTAACTACTTGTGTATTAAAAATATATATATACAGTGGCACTAATGAGAGGGCAAGAAAATCAAACAGCAGTGAGCAGACTAGTTCTACCAGCTGCAATGCAAAAAGATGTAACCAAGATGTTACACAGTCTGGCTCATCATGCCGCGTGAAACTGCTGTCCCACAGCTCTTTCACAGCTGCTGACCCTAACATCTGTTAGACCCTTCCACAAACTCATTCAGCTCATTAACCAAGCAGACTTTCAACTTGTTAATTTGCTAATGAACCCATCAGAAGAGGTAAATAGGTTTCTGTTGTGTTAGCAAGTTTGACTGGCTTATCTAAAGGTCTGCTGGAGATCATTAGAGAAGCGAGTGTCAGAGGTGAAATATCACCCTTTTAGCAATGTTAAGCCATTAAATTGGCTCAGCTGTTTGTGAAACCACAGCCTTACTTCAAGTTCAGGATATTCTGGAGCTATCAGCAAGAGAACGGCAGTCACTGTGAAGAGCCCATTGTAGACAGCAAGCCATAAAACCGTGACACGGCTCAATAACAACGGAGTGTTTCAACGGACTTCATATCGATTTTCACCATATTCGAAACAGCAGCGCTGCCAAATCCACAGTCAGTGCGTATTCAGGGCTTCAAATTCTGACGGTTTGGAATTATGGACCCATAGCACATTATCTTGCTGGCAATAAATTGTAAAAAGACTTCTCCTACAGCCCCTTCAATGCCATGGAAATGCTGCTCTTGGTCCTGACCAAACAGCTGTTAATCCACACCAAGGAGCACATCTGGGCTGCAAACCATCCAACAGAGAAATAAAAACAAAAGCCAAAACCAAAGAAGTTTTACAATTTCTGTTCCAGGGAACACATGTGTTCCATGTTGTCTTCACAACACCACTCCCATGGATAATCGTAAGCACAGGCACTGGGATGGGGCAAACGCAGGAGTGCCTTAATGCTTGGCATTACCTCCAGAAGGCACTGTCCGGTCAAACGACAGCTACGCCAAGGTTAACGTGCACACCTCTTTCTTAAATTGAGCTCAGAGTGAACGAGATCAGCCTTTGCAAACGGCCGTTTAAGTCTTAAGGATGTAGATTGCCCTGTATGTATTATATTTTTTCTAGAAAGCTGCACAAGCAAAGACTGAAACAAGTCTTTTCACATTATTACGGTACTTTGGTGTTATCAGTAGCAGCTCAATTATCAGAGAGTGACAGATTTTTCCGATCTGAAGATCCCACATGCTGGTGTGACTCGTTTTTGAGGTTTTGATTCCATGACAAGCATTCAAGGCTATATTAAAACTGTATTTATATATATTTATAGCTGTATATATGCATACAGACACACCATTTTACCAGAGTAAGACACTTACGGGAGCACAGCAGAGTTTAAAGAGGCGAAGCACTTACTCTTTTGTCCTGAGGGACCTCATCAATCACGATGTCGCTGGAATACTCCAGGTCGCAGCTACTGCTGACGTTCTCTGGGGGGTTCCACGTCCAGTTCAGGGTGCACATCTGGATAAACGAGTAGTCCAGGTTGGATGGAGGAGGAAGAACTTTTGCTCCTAAAAGAAAGGAGTTATCAGTGTAACAGTCCTGTTGGTCCACATTTTGCCATTACTAATACCAACAGATTTTTAACTCTCCAACACAAAAGAACACAAATGACTTCGCAACTTCATCAGCTCGTATTTGCTATCAGACAAGCTACTGCCCACTAAATTGTTTCTACTATTCCTGTTATCTCAGTCCATTAATCATTTAAACAATTACAAGAAACACACATAAAAATAACTTAAAAGTAATTTTTAAGAATTTGCAGCATGCTACAACGTAGTGGCTGTGGTAATGAAATTTAGGCGCATGGAGGGAAGACGAGTCTCATGTTTCAGTTCTTTTCTGTTGTGAGTTTGCATCAGGCATATTGAATCTTTAGTAAAAATAGGATATGCATCTTGTGGAGCAATTAACACTTTACCCAAAAAATATCCATCAATGCAGCTTTAAAGAGAAAACTTTAAAAAGACAAGTGATTACATCTTGCAAGTGACAGCTGTAGATTAGAACCACAATTTAGCCCAATCCAAGCAAAAACGAGAATGTTATAAAACAACAAAGAAACCACAATGCTTTTTCAATTACTCACCTATTAAACTTTTAATGCTATGCTCTGGCACTGTGAGCAAAACCAGCGTGGGACAAACAGTAATTCACTGCTGGCGCACTTCAGCAGTGTATTTTTTCACCTCCCCAAAAGCAAGATAGAAGCAGAGGAAGAGCCATGACTCAGAGATAGTTGCTGGGATAAACCCATTTGCGCCTTGACCCTTCCTTAAGCTTGTGCACTGAGTCACAGCCTGCTGAATGTCCACTCACACAGCTTGAAGGTCGTGTTAGAAAACAAAGATGGGAAATACAGCAGAAAACAGAAAACTGCCAGGAAAAGTTGAAGGGTGTGTTAGACTCCTATCTGAGAAAAAATTACCAGCTGGTAATTCCCTAAGAAAATGAAAGTGAATTTTGTTTTTTTTTAGAAGGCTACTCTAATGTGTACTAGTAGAAGATATCAAGAGGCCAAATGAGACTGCTTCTCAAGGGTACCTACAGGTATCACCACTGAGGCACCACCACCTACTTGCCTGTGGAAGGAAAGTACCCTTGTTACGCAGTAGTTTCACAAACACTTCAAATTGATATCAACTAGCGCTGCAGGTCTTCCTCATCCCAAAGAACTTGCTCATCCCTGGGAACCAGGCCCAACCCGCCCCAACATTTAGGGGAGCGCATAGGGAAAGGGCAGAATAATTCCACTAAGAGCAGGTTTCCCATCCAGGTCATGGTGCAGCCCCGTTTCCTTTTGGTAGCACAAAGGAGAGGGCAGATGGAAAGGCAAAAGAGCTAATTTAAGCAAGAATTCTGCTCAAAGCATCCACGACACCATTATCTTACATGTCGCCAGAGCTACCAAAGCCTCAAGAAAATTCATCAGACTTCTGGAGCTCTCTCAGACCTTTGCATAGTTAAAGGACAGGCAATGGTAGAGATCAGACATTCTTACCATCTGCGTGTATGTGCGGATAATGTATGCGCGCACAGAAAATTAGAATAATTACTAGGATTTACTGTTTTAGTCTGAATAAGCTTAGCTTTTTTGAGTACTTAAACCACTCGGGATTTTTTGTTTGTTTGTTCAGTTTTACAGCTGACCTCGGGAGCAGAAAAGAGAAATTTTTGTTCTTATAAAAATATAGTCTCATCTGAGAAAACTGAACCTAGCCAGAACATCTTGGCCTATTATCTGTTCCACTAACAAAAACTTATGATGGGTTCTAGGAACAGCATCAAGGCCTTAAGTTTGCAAACACCAAGTCCTTTAGATTAAAAAAAAAATATTCAACAGAACTACACATCTCCAGGCATTCTGTCTTTTCATGATCAAACTTCTTCTTGCCTACAAAAGCCACAAACCATTAAAAAAAATTAGTGTCATCCCCGATTGCCGTTCTGAAGTCCTACACATTTCCTTTTAATTGGTTTGGTTAGAAGTAATTATGTTTACGCTTGGAGCTTTCTAACTGCATAAAGTAAGAAGTTGGAATATTCGAGGTTTATAAATAAATCAATAGATTGTATTAACATAAAAAGTTTAAATCTAATAGATTTTAGATCAATCTCTACAATTCCGAAGCTCGTGCTTTAACGCTGGATTCAGCTGAAGATTTGCTTTTATTTGTAGGCTTGGCTGGTCTTGTACCTTTGTTGCAAAAAATACACATGCGGTCTAATACTTCTGTTATTAAGATCTCACCACTGCAGCAATTTAGCGGAACAACTCAAAGACAGCTATGAAACATAGGCAAGCCGTTATTTCACTCTATAAAAACAAAACCCTGGTGATGCTCCTGATAAAGCGCAGCAGCGACCAGCAGAGCTCAGCCCAGGCAATCCCGCCCCGACAGCGTCTGATTCTCAAAGCGGCAACGTGGAAACATCAACAAATACTTCGCATCAAGTAGCATAAAAGTGTTGTCAAGTAGACTTTGTATTTTGTTCTCCTGAGTCTCGTGAAGGTTGATTTCGTAGCTCTAAAACGAACTGGAGCGGGTTGAAAAGTGCCAACCCTGTACCGTCTGCCATCGCGCTTTGGCGTAAGGTTAGCGGCGACAGCGCGTAAGGCTTCGGGCCCCGGTTCACGCGAAACCCTCTCAGACACACACACCTTTCCTACAACTGAGCGTTCGTGCTTCCAAAAGCGAGGAAACTCGGAGTAACGGCAACCGCCGGGGAGCAGGCGGAGAGCGCGGTCGGCCCCGCACCGCGTCCCGGGCCCCGCCGCAGCACAGACGCACAGCGAGCCGGGCGGCGGGCTTCGCTTCGGGTTTGAAGGCAGAGCCGGAGACCCCCGCCGAGCCCGTCCAAGGCAGAGCTGAAGACCCCTGCCGAGCCCGTCCACCGCGGCCTCACGGAGAGAGGAGCGGGTTTTTCGGCGCCCCGCTCCTCCGCCCGGCGCCCGGCTGGGCGCAGCCCGCACCGCCGCTGCTCCCGCACACGGCTGCCGCGCTCCGGCCCATCTCCACTACAGAACGACAGCACTCGGCTGAAATACGCGACCAGGCGTGCGGCGAGCCCGCAGCCGAGCGGGCGGCGCGGCTGCCCCGGACCCACGCACGGGAAGGTCCTCGCAGCGGCTTCCCCGCGGGTGTCCCAGTCCCTGTCCCAGTCCCTGTCCCAGTCCCGGCCGGCAACCCGCGGCCCCGCTCCCCTCCCCGCTCCGCTCCTACCTGCCGCCGTCCCCGCGGCCGCCACGCAGCAGGCTGCGGCGAGGAGCAGCCGGCAGCGCAGAGGGGCCGCGGGCCCGTCCATGGCTCCGGCGTCCGTCCCGT
>Ga0181612_119748_pt1 | contig 12323 bp, 6 predicted proteins | sample HoacroProtozoa21_FD_119630 | JGI IMG/M metagenome (GOLD analysis project Ga0181612, IMG submission 119630) | Hoatzin crop microbial communities from Cojedes, Venezuel. Combined Assembly of Gp0051906, Gp0051904, Gp0051908 | reverse complement strand
TATCTCATGGCATATCAATACATTCCATTTTCACACTGAATTTCAGCTTTATTTTTTCCTCTAGGCTTCTTTCTTCACTGTGCCTGTCTTTGGACACCTATGGCTTTCCCACAGCATCTTCCTATCATTTTACTGATTTTAAGTCACAATATCGTCCTATTAGCTTTGCACCTGATGCCAGAGTCCTCCTAATACTTGTGCCTAAGTCCCTATTAGTACAGAATAATTCTGCATGAAGCTGCAAGCCCACGTTGCAAAGTAACGGGAATAGTGGTTTTATTTAAAGGGCAAATATTTGACAAGTCTTAAACATAAGCAAAGATTCTGTTCCTCAGCCACAATCTCTGACACTGCTGAACTGTTCAAGTGGCTTTTCTTCTCAGAAAACACAGCCAAGATGCAGTAAATAAGCCAAGACAGCCTATTCTAATAGTTTGTGAATATAAAATTTACTTCCAGTATTCCTTCTGAAAAGTCCTCTCATTAAAAGAAAAAAGGAAAAAGCTTTTCAGAACATCAGATCTGCTTTATCTCAACATTATTTGTATTAGCTTCACATCAGAAAAAAACCCAGATAAACAAGCAATCTTTATGCACAAACCACAATTCGCAATAAAGAATATGTGATAACAACATGCTGTATAATAACGTAAACACAGTCATTCTAGAGGAGCTACTTTAGCTTTTCTGATAATGTTCCCTTAGCAAAGAAAAAATGCGTATAATAATGGCAAGGTATTTATTCCTTATGCCATTCTCTTCAATTTAAATCCACACATACATGCCAATGAAATGCACTGGGGCAAAAAGCTATGTATTTATTGAAGCACTAGTGGATTCTACATTGGAAAATTATTGCAATTTGGGGCCAGCTGCTCATTTCACACAAAATTTACCCTCTCACCAAATACAATAGAGATACATTGACTTAAAATGGCTGAGAAATCAATCCTGGCGCGTTACCACCATTTATAAAGATAAATATAAATACTTCTACACTCAAATTCTTAGACATAACTGCTAGCTTTGCACAAAAAGAACAGCAGTACATACTGAGGGAACATGACCAAGGATGGCCTGGTGTATACCACACATACATTAATATACTGCAATATTCTCTAGTTTTTGTGCTGTTTCTGGACTGCATATGTGGTGCGGAATAGACTCACTATGCAATGCACTCAAAGTTCAGCTGTGATACCTGCAGACAGGTCATGTGGAAGAATTTCTTACTTTCTTCATCCATACTAAAAAAAAGTACGACCATCAGCCCAACATTAAAAAAGCCCACATATCTTTGCATTTGCAGGTAATTCTGTTAGGACTTCATGAAAGTGAAATCAATCTTTTTTTTTTTTTTTTTTACATAGGTAGGAAAGCTGTATTAAAAACAGTTTTTGGTCAAGAACAACTACAAACATCATCGTGCAACATATTTTTTTCTTCCTTTGTATACAAGTAGCTTTTCTTGATGCACAATCTTTGTTACCACGGTTTGGCAGAAATTCCTATTTTGAGCTACTTAGTGACCGGTTTTAGGCTTCACCTAAAACCCACTCATTTAGTTCACAACATCTTTGATGTCACAGGAATTAGGAATCTTCTTCCCTTTTCTTCCTCCCTTCCCATTAGAAGGGTGTTCCTCTGCAGCTCCAGTTCTAGCACGTTCATTCTGGCCAATGATCAATATCAGAGCCTTAAAATTTCTGTCTATAATTTGGATCTTCTCTGTCTTAAGGTAAATGAAAAATCTTGAGCAAATAGGCAGCATCTTTTCCAACCCTTACCATTCTATGATTCTATGATCTTTTCACATCTTCAAGATTCAATTCATACTGTCCCTCCAGCTCTTTTCCTTTATAGCCACAAGTAAATAATTATATTTATTATGATGCCTACAATTAAACATGAACTAAACCCTCGTGGCAATTATCAAATGTTTTCTTAAGAAACCTTGTATATCTAGGCAGCAAGCAGGACATGTCTGCTCTGAATCTGTGCAGTACCTGGCAAAAGAGCTGGGGACAGGTCTCTCAACTTATTTTACCAAGGCGTAAAAGGAAAAAACAACCAGGGGAAGGATGGGAAAAAGATGCATATCAAAGTTTAACTTTTAGATAGGTATTCTTTTTCAGGAACACAGATAGCCCCTGAAGTCATCTGCTCTTGGAGTTTGGGCGCAGCTTGCTTTAAGTAACTGAGAATCCTAAATCAATAAGCTTAAAACAGCAAGATACCTCACCTTTTCTTCAGATCTCCAAACACCAGAAAACCTAGGTCTTAGTAAACCCACCTTCTAGAAGCTTTAATAAATACCACTTTGTTTAGAACTTCAATACAGTTGTTTCAAGTTTGAAGCTGCAGAAAAAAAATGGTACGACTACCTAAAAATTCAGATCCTCACAAGCAATTCAGTGTCCTTACACAGGCTGTAGGAGGAAGCATCTCCCTCTGCTAAAGGAAAGCCTTTCCCTTCTAGTCATCTGGTACACTGTGAAGCATACTTACTGGAACTCAGACAACAGATTGCCCTGCCATTACACTGTATGCTTACGAGTACTGAACTCTTTCGGATGAGGACACGACTAAACGACATGCAGAGCTTAAATGTCACTCAGCAATGCAGGAAATCCTAGAAACTTCTTGAGTCTTGGTGATGTTGTCTTCCAAAAAGGCAGCTGCCTAGTATAAACTGTATTGTCACTATCTACATACTCTCAAACTATTCACTCTGGCTTATTATTCCGTAACTATCCAAAAAACACCCAATTTAACAAAACCATTCATAGTCTTCCCCAAGCCTGACAAGGCTTCAGCTTGAGATAGAGAACTTTGAAAGATCCTTTTTTGTTTTTTTTTTTTCTTTTTTTAAGAAATGTAATAGTGTAAGCCACTCCAAATTTAACTGTAGGTCCTGTGCAAAAGTCCTTCTGTATACATGCTAAAAGCCACCACAAGAACACAGGCCTGCACAGTGTTAACTTTTTCCAGAAAAAGTTATGAACTACATACAAAAATTTTTATATATTTTTGGATCACTAACAATGAATCATTCCATGACTCTGAATTGCTTTGCTTCAGAGAAGTAGAAGTTACTTTGCTGTCTTTGGAGCAGCAGTGTAGTCATATAGCAAAGTACTTCATGTCAGAGTTCCCTGTCGATGAGCAGCAAGTTCAGATATATCCAAATCACACATTAGTTAAAATAGCGTAGACACGTTGCAAGACATCATTTTTGTCTCAGATGATGCTTTTTCTTCCCTTTTTTACTTCTTGTTCCAAATTAAAATCAACAAGCGTAAAAGTCAGTGCTTTCTTACTAGCTTGATTGTCCAACAGCTGTAGAAATTCCACATGGACCCACTCCCTCCCCGTCCCAAGACAGGTAAGTGCTTATATAGCGGTATTTGGCAATTAATTTGACATTCTAATTGAGACTGCTTGATCATAAACTACATCCCAAAACAACCTTACCTTTTTTCCTTTTTTTTTTTTTCCCAAAAACTTGCTTAGTTGAGATTAATGGAACATTAGTAATACTTCACATATTTCAGACAAATATTAAACACCAAAAAAATGGAGATTTAGTACTAGATGTAGCCATTTGCTCTGACAGTACTGCAGTTAAAAAACTGAATAACTGACTGCAAGGAAAAGCCCACCCCAGCTGCCACATCTCAGTTCTCATCAAAAGACACTCTTTCACCCAAATACCAACATTCATCTCTGACTTTAAGCAATTTACTTACCTTGTGTCTGCATTTAAGTACAACGCCATAGGCTCCTGAAACAAAGAAGAAAAGAGATAAACCATCTCAAAGCAGGAAAAAAAAGAATCAACATAAAACAGTCTTCAGTCACCTCTTAGCTACACAAATAATATTGTTCGCGGTATTATTATCCAGAACTTGCACATACAGGTACTGTACTAAATTTCTGTGCACTGAAATTTTACAGAAATTCCCTTAAAGTAACTGAATTTTAAAATGCTGAAATTATTTTTTAAAATATACCTGCAGAAAAGATTGATAACTTGCATCTCCCTAGTATCACTAAAGAGAAATCAATACAGTAAACCTTAAAAAAAAACCAAAAAAAATCCCAAACTACAATATTATCCCATTTCTCTTCCTTTATTTTCATCTTCAAAACTTCTTCCATCTGAGAATGGAATTAGAAGGAGCTGTAGAGAATGAAATGATGTTCCTTAAAATCTACATAAAAGCAGTATTTTACAAATGAAAACCTACTACAATCAGGAGAACTAAGTCAAATCTATATAAAATTCTAATTCCTTAAGATACTACTTACCTTCACCTACAACCCCAAGGATCTCAAATTTATTCATCACATTACCAATGTTAGGAATCTTCATCAAGACAAATTCCTCTTACGGTGAGAGCCACAAAACATGGCACAATAGGGAGCGTCCAAAGATTTTGCAAAAGGCAATTGTGAAAAGGCTCTTGGAAAAAAATTCCACCTTGATGACCCAGTCTTCTCACACCCTTTCTTAATTTCTAGGCAGTCGGTACCTTCCTGGGGAAAGAAGATAAAATAATGTAATTAGTACTTTGTTTTATTTCAGTAAGAGAGCACAGTGGTATATACGCATCACACCAATATTGTCTAACAAGTGTAACAGACAATTAATCTACTTCTACATTTTATGACCAGGAGATGTTAGCAGCATGTGTAATGGACAGAACCTACTGAGAATAGATATATGACAGAACAGCTGGCCTTGTAATCCCATACTTAGGATGTCTATTACAATAATAGCTAACTTTGAGTTATTTTCTACTGGACAGAAGCAAACAAAAACATTGACAGAAACTACCTCAGTGAGCAAAAATACACCTGTAATTACTTATGTTCTCAGTTTGGTGTACGTTGACAGCTAGGTATAAAAACAAATTGTGTTTAGTAAATTTATTATTTGTCTACTGTAATGACAACAAGGATAAGGTAGAAAGAACACTAAATAGGAAAAATTCTTCTACTACTATTTTCTGTGATTATTTTAAAAAAATAAAGGAAACTATTTGCTAGACTAGCAGTCAGATTTAGAAAATTATTTCCATTATCAGCTCCAATGGAAATGTAATAAACAGTAAAAAACGGTTTTCAAAAATTTTTTTTTTCCTGTTTCCCTAATCAAGCAACTACACACAGGAAAAAGAACAAAGTTTTTTTGTGTCTGTCTGTGTTAGGCTCACTATGCATCTCCTACAATCTTTTAAGTCTGATAAACTAAACACACCAAAGTTGGGTTTTGGTAATTCAGACCACATTTTTTCCCCTAATATTAAAGGCATATATCCCACTTTTAAAAATGGGAAAAAAGCTAAAATAGCTTCACCATGAATTGGAAATATGTCATTTCCACAGTTCAGTGCTCCAAGAACTGGACTACTCATGAGGAACAAGCAGGCAGGACAGAAGTGAATTCATTTAATTGACTTATTGGGTGAGTGTGACCTCATGATACTAGGTTCAGCTCACACAAGCGGGAAGTCTCATTGCTGTTTCACTGTAGGCGAGGGGTGCTGGCCAAAAGACCTGCGGTGACCAAGTCACACGTAACGGAAAGGACGACTCAAGGGTGAAGGGAAATCAAAATGACACCAGCCTCAGCAAGACACAGGGAGATAATTTGGGGCGTTCTGTTGTTTTTTTGAAGCAATTTCAGAGTTAATCAATCACAGTATTTTGGAAACAAACTGAAAATAAAGCAGTGACTTCCAAATTAAAGCGATGGTTAAGGGGGTTTTGCTTGCTTTTGTTTTTAAAAAAGTTACCCACTCCTTAATGAATTATTTTAGTGGCTTAATTTACTGTTTTAATCTTTTTTTTTCTTCACTTGTGAATTGTATAAAATACTCTTTCCTTTTCCTTCCATATATTCTCCTCCTATCTCATTTGGCATCTCCTTCTCACAAAAGCCTTTGTGCTTTTTGTCCAGGCTTTCTGCTTGCAGTAACAAACTACAAAAAAATGAGCTCCTGGAAAAGGAGGAGCATCTGCTCAGTTGCACCCATCAGCATGATAACAGAGCCTGCACTGGGCTGCTTCGGCTTTCTACTGAAACAGGCTGGTGCCAGGCACACGGGTGCAGCTGGCTGTCCCATGCTGCAGCTGAGTGACAGAAATACCACTACAAAGACCTCGAGAGAGACGTTAATGCCATAATGTAAGCAAGACACAAGAAAACAAGCCAGCCACATTTAGAACAGCAAAAATACTTGCCAGAAAGAACAGTCAGAAAACATATACTCTGCTTTCTGTTAGCACTATTCAGTAACACCACCAAATCCACTACTTCAGTTACCTACATCATTCATGGACAAGTCTTTCACGAAATTAGTTTGTGATTACATTCATTACTATCTGCTAATGCTATTAGCATACATTGTCTTTCTGCCTCACAGTGTACACAATACTTTTTTGATCCATGACAAAACAGTAAAGAAGCTTATTAGATAATGCATCAAAAACTCAAAAAAAAATTTCCTTGCAGTTTCCTATTTCACTTGTTCACAATTTCTAAATTTCTCATAAACTACTTCAAGCTACACAGGCCTGCAACTTGTGATCCACTACTTTTATTTTTCTATTTTTAAGACTTCTGCACATGTATTCAGTACATATCTTATTTTTAAATTGGGAAATAAAGGTTAGATTTGCAAGCAGCTGACCTTCCTTTCTGAAATTCAGTGCTACACATCTTCCCCTCCCCACCAATCATGCAGTTTCCCTTTCTACTTCATTAAAAGTAAGAGCCACAGAAAGCTGATCCGCTCGTTACACTGGTGCTCCTGGACTCATGGCACCTTGAGCAGCATTCACGCATAATTCCCTAAAAGCAAAAGCCTGTCAACTCACTTGTCAATGTTTGTTCACCATCAGTGACACACTTCGACTGGCCCAAAGAAACACACGAACCAGCTTCTCGTTCTCGCCAGAGTGCACCACGACTGACAGCAAAGGTAATCCAGATGCACAGACAGGGTGCCTACCAAAAGAAAACTGCACTTGAGCGGCCCACCCCTTCTGTGCTAGCTCTGGAGTCATCGTGCACAACTCTGCTGAGAGCACTTTATGAGAACCTAATCTTGAAACTGATAGCTAACGAAAAGATGACAAGTGGCATGCAGCAGTAGTGCTGATTCATACCCAGACACTTTTGTCCCAGATCTTTTGCCACCTTGCCTCAAGCAGGGCAGTAATTCAGATGAGTTGTCTTCTGCAACATTAGTGAACTCAGACTAGCCAGACCCATCTAATCCCTAGACAACATGTATACACTTGTTTGAGATCTTTGCCTTTGAAAGCTCCTCAAATACTGAGAAGAAACTGCTAAAAATACTTGCTCAGTAGCAGCACCCACTGAACTCTCTGGGATTTTCTGCTTTTGAAGAGGCACTGCCCTTGTCAATATTGTTTTTGAAATCGCCGATTCTTGCAGGCAATCTGGTAACATTAACTCAAACTCTAAGAATGACAGTCTTGAGAATGGCAGAGTAACTGTAATAATAAAAATAAAGAAAAACTATAATCTAGATTTTTTTAACTAAAAAAGCAATGTAAAAAAACCTTATCCATAGCAAGAATTACATTATTCTGCAAATTAGCGAAGACAGGCTGGATTCTTTCAAGCTGAACACTGAAAATAGCAAAGAAAACCTTATTAATAGCAACCACAATTTCATTCTTTGCACCATATAGGTCTGCTTTAATAAGTTGCCTGCTGGCTAGAGTGACAACGCTCGCAGAAGAGGAAATAAACCCATTCTTTACTTCTCAAAGGTTCTCAGTAGGGAAATAGCACTCATTCTCCTAACACCCCTTTCTGAGGCAACCAGATTCAAAACACATCAACAACTTATGAATTAAACCAACAGATCTCCAAGATGGTCTCTATGTTACCATGGCATTCTACAAAACGCAGAGTCAATTCAGCAAAACGAAACATCATGAAATGAACAACAACAAATTCGTTTTACTTAATCCAGAACTATAACATTGTGAGATTATAATAAAAATGTAGTTGTTTTACAATAGCATTTAAGGCTTACATGTAAAAAACAAAAACTGTATAAACATTCTGGGAATAAAAATATGGACTATTATAACATTACGGTACTGATCATTTGCATTTAAATTAAAACAATGGGGAAAACCCCTAGCTCTTCCTCATTTCCTTTTCCCTTCATTACTATTAAGAATTCCAGAGCATCACCCAAAAACATCCAATTTACCCACTCATTCCAAGGCCTCAACTGTAACTAAGAATGCTATTCATTATTTCATAATCAAGGTGGGAGAAACACTTTTTACATAGTTAAATCTTAATAGAGACATTTAGTGAGAACTATAGAAAACCTGAGGTAGACATTTGTCTTCACAAAAGTTTGGAGAAATAAAACTGTTGTAGAAATATACAGTTAGATTTGTATATCAGTACATCGCATATCAAGTATACAGTTCACGTCATACATCAAGACAGAAAGAGTGCAATTTGCACCCTGCTGAAGTCAGTTACAAACTTCTGACTTCAGTCATCCATTAGCTTCTAAACAAGCTTCTTGCCAGTAGGTAATACAACCCTCTTGCTCTCCAAAAACAAGAAGTAAACAATATTTTTATTTATTTATTATTTTTCCTCATTGAGAAGATACAACTAAGAATTTCTAGAGGCCAGGTACATTTTCGTCTGTTCACTAACAAAACAGTGGGTCAGTAAACAGGTGTACAGAACTTACACAATATAAGTATCTGTCTTTGATGGTTATGCATTAACCCAAACCCTGGCATGTCTTCTGCCATACAAGATACATACAGGAAAGGAAGCATTAACTGCCTCTATTAGTCATAATGTATCACTACTACAGCACCTCTTCCTTGCCCTCCCCTTTATATGTGTAGTTCTGTTTCCTGAGTTTTTCCAGGAAAACCCTAATTAAAGTTACAAGCACCTGATTCGGGGTTATAGCAGAATATACAAGTGACAGGGTTAGAAAATAGCTGGAGAAGGTTTTCTGGACTTACTGATCCAGAAGAATGCACCAGACGTATTATGAGGAATTACAGATTAGGAAGAACAAGTTCAGTATTTGAACAGCTGTGAGGAGGAAGCTACTAGCAATAGTCTGACTTTAAGCATGGAGAGAAAAATACAATCATATTACTAGTGAAGTGTTGCCAGTCTCACTCCTGCATTTGGAAAAAAACTACTGCTTGTTCTTTTGGCATTTTATGGAGGGACAGTAGACCTTCTTATGGGACAAGGTTCTGGAGGAAGAGCCATCAAGATTTCATAATACAAAGAAACTCACAATGTGGAAGTTGAAAAAATAAAAAGCCAAAGAAGAGACAAAAAGCAACAGGAACTTGCAATTAAGCATGCCATTTTTCATACTCTAAGCTTCAATCCATCCTCTTCTGCTCATAAAAAAAAATTAGGAATTAAAAGAACAGCTGGTGAAAACAACTCAAAAATTTAGAAAACTGTCAAATGTGAACAAATTATGTAAAAGCAAAACACCAAGGTTGTTTGCACAAACTCACAGGTTTTAAAATTCAGCTCCAGTAAGCTTTTATTGACATTGCGTATATCATCATTGGAACTTGACTTCACTGTGTTGGTTTTTGGAGTTGTTTTGCTTTTTTTTTTCTTTTTTTTTAAATAGCTGTTGATATACTGCAACCTGCAAACTAGTCTGGATGAGTTATACATCAAGAGAAGTCACTGTCACATAACTGGCCTAAAAGGCAGCATGCCACCATGGCAGCAGGGCCAGGGGTGCAGCGGGAGGGAAGAACCCGAACAAAGTTCCCATTCCAAAGCAAGCACACAACTAGCAAAAGGGTTGAATCAGCTTCCAACTATTAAAGATACCTGTTAGGTTAAATTCCTAAAGGAAAACAGAGCTTGAAGACCAGGGCACCAATAACTATTTGGTTTATTTTACATTGAACCGTGAGTGCTCTTCCTTTTGTATGCAAGTACAGATTCAAAAATAAATTCAGCTTGTCCTGGATATATGAATTAAGATTCACTTCTTTTAAAACTCAGGATTTCTGAGCTTCTCTAACAGCTGTGGCCAACTCAAAAAGAGTGGGTGCTTAGCAGGATGCTTCTAAGACCACAGTGACAAATAAGCAGACTGATTATCAAAGCGTTCAGTACAAAAGCAACTCCCATGAGTCATAACAGGACAGGAAAGACAATTTTGCTTCCATTTTAGTCTTCCTCTCTGATAAGAACCTTAACAAATAAGTCTATTGTGGGTGTGACAGCTTCTTATGAGGTTTATGCTGGTCCTTACGCATGCTGGGTGGTCTTTGCTATACCTGTAGCAGCTCTGAAGAAAAACCACCAGTGCTCAGAGGATAACACTCTTAACAGCAACCTGTTAAATCCAAAGCCTTTGCAGTTTCATCTGGCACATGAAGCCTGACACTTACACATTCACTTCTACCGAAGAGAAGTGCCCAGCATTTGAATTTGAAGTAAAAGCACACTTCTGCTTACCAAAATACCATAGGCAAAGGGGGCAGGGGGGGCAAGGAAAAAAAAAAAAAATTTATTTTTTTTAGATAAAAGAATTTTTCTTTTTTTTTTAGATAAATGAATATCTTCCTGTGGAAGAAGCTAATATTTCTTTATCTGACACAATATTTGTTGTAGCCTCCTTGGAAGTTGGTTTCTTCATTTTAATCTTTCATTCTCTCCTCTCAGAACACCAGTAATACACAATATTGACTTGTCACATTGCTTACTATTTAGTCCCATATTATCTTTGACAATCTGCCATGAACTTCAAATCCCCAGGCTATAAAATAATATTACAGGCATAACTTTTTCATCTTTAACAATTACCCAAAAAAGCTACTATTTTCAAAGTGTTACACATACACATTAGGACTCACGTTGTGTTTCAATTCCCACATTTGTGTTTGAAGACTCATGCTTAGAAGAAGGAAAAAAGAGAAAAAAAGTGTTGAGCATAAAAGTCTTCCTCCTTTACCACACACTAAAAAAATAAAAGAGAGCACATTCAAAGTTTTGAGCAGAGGGAGTTCCTGTCCAAGAACAGTACAATATATTACCTTTAAGGGAACACATCAGAAGCGCTGAGCAGTCAGTCAGTTGAAGGACTGCTCTAAAGTTTGAGCTCAGCAGGGTATTTGTGGAAAAAAAGGGCCTCTCCAGTTCCTCCATCCTGCTCTCCGGTCCCTCTATTCTCTGGCAGCCTACTGTCAAAAAGCCCACTGCCAGATTCCTCTCCACAATGGCAGCAGCCACTAACCGTGCCCCAGCAGCCCTACGCCGCCACGCTGGCAGCAGACAAAACAGCAGATGCAAAAGACCTGGGCACTTAGAAAAAAGTCCTCTGATGCATCGCTAACTGGATCAGCCACCGAATCGTTCACATGCGCACACACAAAGCATACTGGAGATTTTAAAAGACTGTCTCCTCACAAAAAAAGACTGAAGTTCTTCTAACCTGACAAACTTTCTCCCTCCTACCAACCCAGTTTTGCCTTCATTGTTCTAAAAATAACTCCCATTCACATCCTGAAAGTCAGATGTTCCTCTCTGCACTGGCTTTGGCTGGGATGGAGCTTTCTCATAAAAGAACAGAAAGGAAAGGTGAATATAAAGTATTTATAGATAGCAAATGAATGCTGAAACCAAATTCTGTGGGCATTTAATGCAGATCAAAATAACCACAATGACTACTCTGCCTTGTAATCTTCAAACATATCATCAAGTACAGATTACTGGTTCCCTATTCAAAGTAAAAAGAAAAAAAACCCAAGAAATCACTTTTTCCTTTAAAAGGGCATACCAAAGATACAGAACAAACAAAAATGTGAGGGGGGAGCCACCCAAAATTTCATAGTAAATTAATAAGAAAACACAATACATGCAAATGAACAGAATTACATTCTAACTACACTGTAAAAATTATTTGTCATTTCTTCTTCATGAGTTTTCCATGCAAACAGAGACATTTGATTTAAATAAGACTGATCTATGTTCAACAAAGTTAACCTTGCAAAGAATGCCATCAGAAGTTTTCAATAAAGGACAAAAAGAAGCCAATCTATTACTAGCTGTCCTAACACCCAAAGGCAGGTCATTTCAAGAAGAAATTCACATTAATATGCAAGCATATGTCCAGGAAACATTTAAAGAAACAACTCAAAGGCTTTTCACAACTGGTTCTTCTTTCACAAAAGTCATTGCAAGTGATTAAACTACACAAAGGGCAAATGGCGTGCAGTGGTGGTCTTCGGGGGGGGGTGGGGGG
>Ga0181612_132595_pt1 | contig 12324 bp, 9 predicted proteins | sample HoacroProtozoa21_FD_119630 | JGI IMG/M metagenome (GOLD analysis project Ga0181612, IMG submission 119630) | Hoatzin crop microbial communities from Cojedes, Venezuel. Combined Assembly of Gp0051906, Gp0051904, Gp0051908 | reverse complement strand
TCGAGGTGTTGGGGGGGGGGGGACAGGGCCGGGCTTGCCCGGAGCAAGGCCTGGCCCTGCTGCCTGCCCTGCCTGCCCTGCTTGCCTGCCCGCAGCGGGCAGGGCTGACGGGGACCCCCCCGGCCCGGTGCTCAGCCCCCCGAGCCCTCCCTTAGGTGATGGGTAGCCCTGTGCCGCCGTTAGCCCGTGAGGGATGGCGCGAACGGCGCAGAATTCCGCGGAGAAGCGGTGTTGGACGGTGGTGGTGGTGCTTTTTGTGGTCAGTGGGGTGGCCGTGGGGTGGCCGTGCCGCCGAGCGTCCGTCCCGCCCGAACCCAGTCCGGCTTTGTCAGGGCACTGAGGTGTGACTGGAGCTTGTGGCCAGCTTGCCAAACGATGAGCTGTCCTGAGGACTTTTTTTTCCCGTCTTTTGCAAATAGCGGAGAAGCGTTCTTAGCATTGCTGCGGTTGGCACTGTCGTTTTTCACATCCAGTAGTTAGCTCAATTTGAAGTTCGGCTCACACAAAATGAAAACGCTCCTGAAATTTACCTCGAGATAAGATTTGAGCTGGGTGTTTACTTCTCCCCCTTATCTTTTTAATGCAAAAATGACCTGTGAACTAAAGGCATTGGTTAATATTTTGCACATTTTAAAATACCGACCATCTGATCCTTCACAGGCTGATTAATTTTGCTATTGAGACTGAGCTGTGTTAACTCTCTCCATCACTTTCTCGCTGGGTTTTTTTTGGGTATGTGTGTATGTGCTTTTGAAGACGGCGAACACTTTAAAATAGCTGCTGTGAGCAGGCTGCTACGTCTCGCAGGTACGACATCGTATTTCTCTTGTATCAGCAGTGGCTAGGGGGAAGGATGTTTTTGTGCGAGCTCTGAGAGCGCACCAGAAAGATGAGAATTAGGGATGATACTCCTAATTGCCCTCAACCCAGGCTGGTGTGGCTTTGTGAGAGCCTTGTAATAGTTAATGCATAGTGAAGGCTGCTTTTGTTGACTTATGTTGCAGCCTTCCAAAACTGCATGTAAATGATGTGTATTGTCTAACTGCTGGCTCATAAAAGGAAATGATGTAAAATGTGATCGTTTAAATGCTGATTTGAAAAGAAATTAAAACTTGGATAAATGTTTTCCCACGCTAAGGATACTCTATTTTTGTCTTAATGGACTTTCTGTCTTACAAGGTGACTGTGTTAGGGGGTAGGGAGAGAGGACAGTGCTTGGTATTTTCTGCTAACTCAGTTGAATTTTCCACACCCCAACCCCCCCCTTCTTTCTCTTGCTGCTAAAGGGACATCATTGTGGATTCAGATGATTTTGTTAAACATGAATACAATTCCAGTCTTTTCGCTATAAAGACAAGCTGTACTGAGGACCAGTGAGGTCACTGGCTTTCAGGAACTGGTCCAGACCAGCTCTCTTAAGTATGAACTGCTCTTCTTCCCTTCTTCCTCTGATTTTTCATGTGTTGTGTTGCAAAGGGAAAGTTTGCCGTTGGAGAAGTCAGGAAGGACCAGGCAGCGGCTGGAATACTGGCATTTCTCTGGGTCCTGTGGCTAGATGTTTGCCCTCCTGATGTTCCCCAAATTGGCTGAACTTTTGACCACTTCTCCATCACCCAAATCCTTCTTAATTAAATATACAAAAGCTAGGCAGGTGGCCAGTGGGGATTACTGATACTTATTTTTATTAAAGAGAAAAAAAAAAGAAAAAGAGAAAAGAAAGCAACCTGCCAATTGTGGGTAACCACATGTCCCTCTTGCTCTTCCTCCCCCCGTCCCTCTGTTTGTCAAAACGTCTTCTTTTTTTTTTTTTTTTTTTTTGATGTTTTTTGTCTGAAATGAGATTGCAGGTTCCTGGGGCAGGGACTCCTTATTCCTGGAGTAATTAGAAGAGGCCCCGGTGCTCTGGGACCTGGTTGTATGCAGGTCTTCGAGGTGATGGGTGTACCAAAATACAGCCTGGAGTCTTATGCTGACTCCTAGGAAATTTTTTCAGCTTTCTGTAGGAAGATTTTTCAAGTGATGTGGATAAAATTTCAGTAGAAGTAGTCTCGTACTCCCTCCTTGCTTTTTGTGTGTGTGCACTCTCCCCCTGTTGGCAATGGTGGGGGTCATTTCGCCAGGCTTGCAAAGGCGGATTGTTTTCCCCACGAAGGTCTCGGCACCTCGCTCCAGGCATGGGGAAGGTGAGCTTTATTCATAAGGCCTGGGAGAAGGATTTGTGTTAGTTTAGGGATATTAAAGAAAGAAGGGGAGAAAAACAGGAACATAGACCTTCCCTTTCCTTGCTTTATTTTTGCCCTCTCCTGGCAGTGGAAATTTTAGTGACATGTTATCAACTTCCAGTCACCGGAGCCTCAGTGGTAGTGTGCAGAAATGCTTTTTTTGGCCTCTGTGATGATGACAGGTCCGCGCCTCCCACCTTAGGGAATGGTGTAGAGGAATGTCCCCAAAGGGAATCCAGCATTACAAGAAGTGTTCACCCTTTGCATTTCTCTGCCTTCAGCATATACATTTTTTAGTGTAAATTATTGGACTAGCATGCTAGCTGACTATTCTCATGTGGTCTAGTGTGTGTTTGTGTATATGCGCTTACGTTCCAGTCATCTTCTCTTCAAGTGGTACTTTCTGTTGCAAGAGTGCTTTCAGCCAGGTGGGTTGTGTACCTACCTTCTTGAGATCTGTTTTCCTTGGAGGAAAGTGGTATTTGTGTTTTTCCCATTCTACGTTTCTGACTGTACACTGGCTCTGCCAGAAGTATTTCTCCCTGCCTTTGAATGACGTTGATAGTTAAGCTCAATAGCATTGACTTGCACAATGTAAGCTTGACTGTAGTCAAAAGTTACAGTAAGATCCTTATCTGTGGCATTATTTTAGGTCGCAGTCCAACTCCCACTGGAGCTGGTGGAAAGAATTCAATCTGCTTGAGCGAGAGGTGGATTTGGGAGGGGATCTCATAGCTTTGCACAAGAGTTTTCTTATCAAATACCTTGCATTTGTAGCATTATGGGTTCCTCATTGTTTCTCAGGTTGGCACAGGCTCAAGAAAAGATACTGTTAGCTCTAACAGCAGGCAACTCTGGGAAGCTGAGGGGGTGGAAATCCCACCACTGCTTACTGCTTGGGAACCTTGAGGTAGCTCTGAATGTAGAAAACTTGGAGATTTTGACATTGCATCTCAGTATTATTTCCAGAGTGTACTTTTTGCGTTGGATGCAGTGTGAAACACTTGCACAGAGGCACAAAATGTGACACTGCTTACAGACTGCAGAGTGCTGCCAAATGGTCAATATGCCGTTGTTCATGATGCCTCCAAATAACCCTTGTTTGTGGTCCTGTCCCGAGCAAGGCTTGACGTTATCTCCTCCTGGGTGGCCACAGGGCTCAGCAGTCCTCATTTCTGTGGTGTCTATTTCAGTGTTGGAAAAAGGGTAGAGCAGCTTTCTGAAAGAGAAGCAACTACAGACTGGAGACACGATAGTCCTCTGGTCAGAGCAGTCCCTTGATCTGCTGGGCTTGGCGGTCCTGCAACAGAATGAAGCCTGCTGTTCTGAATGTAAGGAAAAACTACAATTTGACCTCAGTGGTGTTGGTTTTAGTTTGCTGCTAACTGGGAAACCTGTGAGAAACACCACTGAAGAAGGATGAAATCCCAGAGACTGGGGAATGGAGGAGCTCACCCTTGTGGAGGTCTTGCACTTCTGAGGCGCGTAGGGACCAGGTGGACATATGGATGGAGTGGGCTTCTCTCTGCTTTATTTAGAAATTTGCGCTACTGACTCCTATCTCAAGTGCTCTGTGCAACTCCTGGTAGCAGGCATGAAGGGTGTGGACGACTTCTCCATGGCGTTTTCCCATGCCCTCCTCCTGCTTGATCTTGCATCATACTGGCAAGTGAAGGACCAAGTATATGGGAAGATGTGGAACTAGGAAGAGATAGTGGGACAGCTCAGAGTGAAGCAGTCTACTGAAGGTGAATTTAAGGTGGGAATTAGAGGGTGAAGGAGGAGAAACTGGGTTAAATGTTGAGAAGGAATTAGTGGTCTATTCATTGGCGGGGGGGTGGACTAGATGATCCCCAGAGGTCCCTTCTAACACCTGCCAGTCTGTGATTCTGTGATAGTTGTGGGAAACAAAGTAGCGTGGAGTCAGGGAAGTACTTAAAATGAGAAAAAGCAAGGGACAGCTTAATTGTCAGTGGAAATACACTAGCATATATAATTTATATTAAATATATGTTTTAATATTTATATATTATGAAAGGGATTAGCTTTTACCCCTGGCAGTTGACTAGCTTTCCCTAGCTGGCCAAGCTTTGGCTTACGCGGCACCGAGGGAAGGTTTATTGACACAGGTTTTTGTGCAGATTTTGGTGCAGCCCGGGCTGTCGAGGCCTCCCTCATCCCACCTAGCTGTGTTGTGTCCGTGTGCCAGGAGAAGTGATGTCTTCTGGGGGAGGTTGTTCAACACTCCTGGCAAAATGCTTCTTTCCCACCGAAGCTGCGCCTCCCTGGGTTGCTCTGCCGCTGGAGCTGTCATTATCGCTCTACAAACAGGACACTGCAAGTGCCAACAGGTCCTGATCAGCCTGTCTAGTAATAAAACAGCTAATGTGGTAAAACTCCTAACGTGGATGCAGTTATACTGGTACTGTAGTGCTTATCTGGTACGTCTCCGTCACCTCCCTTTGGAGGTGTCCCACGGCGCGTTGATGAGGCCTGCTCTCCGTGCTGGATCGCAGTGACTCACAGGTTGGTAGCTGCAGCTGAGGGAGCTTTGCGGGCTGTAGGCACACGCTGCCTGTGGCAAGGTTGCATTGCCCCTGGAGAAGGTCTGCTGTGGGCTGGGATCAGCAGCGCGGCTGCAGGGGCTGGTGGTGGTGTGCCATGGCTGCTCGTCTGCTTCCTCCCTACCCCTGGCGTGCCTTGGGTGCCCCGTTAGCTCCCCAGCTCTGGGGCTGCTGGTGAGGTCCACTTACTCATAGAATCATTAAGGTTGGAAAAGACCTCTAAGATCATCAAGGCCAACTGTCAACCCAACACCACCATGCCTGCTGGTGATGAAGTGCCATGTCTACATGTTGTTTGAACACCTCCAGGGATGGTGACTCCACCACCTCCCTGGGCAGCCTGTTCCAATGCTTCACAACTCTTTCAGTAAAGAAATTTTTCCTAATACCCAGTGTAGACCTCCCCTGATGCAACTTGAGGCCATTGCCTCTCATCCTGTCTCTAATTACTTGGGAGTGTGACTTCATGGGTTTGGATGCAATCGGCATAAGTATGGAGACTGAGTGGTCTTCTGCTGGTAAGGGGAAAGTACTTCAGGGGGCACAGATGCAGTCTGCAGGTCAACAACTGGTTGTGCAGCTGGCATCAATAGGGATTCAGCTTTTATGACCACAGGACCCTCTTCAAGGATCAAGGACTGCTATGAAGAGATGGGATCCACCTGATGAAGGGGGCAAAACCACCTTTGCTAAGCACACAAAGGCTGCCCAACCTGTAAAGAAGAGCTTTAAACTAGGGACAAGAGGCAAGGGACAGGAGGACTGACAATCAAGTGAGGAAGGGATAGACTAGCTTGGCAAGCACAGGTTGAAGTGTGATGTGGACCAGAGAGATCTTGATACATGGCAGATGGGGGCTCAGCCCACATGTATGCATGAGAACAAGGACATGCTGGGAGGACAGCATCCTGGGGAAAGCTCTCATAACTCTTCTGGGAAATCAGCCCACCTGGGTGCCTCTCTGAAGTTCTCTGCTTTCAGCAGTCTCAGGTCCCTGAGACCAGTGGGGATGTCTGGAGCAAGGGAGACACTCTCAGTGAAGTAGAATCAGGTTAGAGAACATTTAAACAAACTAGATATGCTCCAGACCATGGGACTTGATGGTTGCACTCCCAAGTGCTGAGGAAGATGCTGATATCATTGCAAGGCCACTATTATCTTTGAAAAGTCATGGTGACTGGGGGAAGTTCCCGAGGAGTGGAACAGACTCCTGTCTGGAAAAAGGAGAATCTGGGGAACTACAGGCCAGTCAGCCTCACCTTAATCCTTGGGAAGGTGACAGAGCAAATCTTCCCAGAAACCATTTCCAAACACACTAAGGACAAGAAGGTGAATGGCAGTAGTCACCATGGATTTATGAAGGTGAAATCACGCTTAAGCAACCCGACAGCCTTCTGTGATGAGATGACTGAGTTGGTGAATGAGAGGAGAGCAATCAACGTTGTTTATCTTTAATTTACTTAAGGCTTTTGCCACCATCTATGACAACTTCCTCACAAACTGAGGAAGTATGGGCTACATAAATAGATTGCAAGGGGGACTGAAGGGTTAGGCTCACTGGCACAAAGTCCAGTGGAGGCACATCAACTAGCGACGTACCCCAGGGATTGTTACTGGGGCCAATACTGTTTAACGTCATCTTCGTTAGTGACCTGAAGGACGGGGCAGAGTACATACTCAGGAAGATCACAGACGGTACAAAACTGGGAGGAGCGGCTGATACACCAAAGGGTTGTGCTGCCATCCAGAGGGACCTCAACAGGCCAAAGGAATGGGCTGACAGGGAAACATAAAGTCTTGCACCTGGGAGGAACAAACCCATGCACCAGCACATACTGGAAGGCAGCTTGGCAGAAAAGGGGCTAGAGGTCCTGGTGGCAAGTTGAACAACATGTCAAGAACATGCCCTTGTGGCAAATGCAGTGAACAGTCCCTCAGCTGCATTACGAGAGCACAGCCAGCAGGTGGAGGAAGGTGAGCCTTTCCCTTGGCCCTGACAAGACACATCTGAAGTGCTGCATCCAGGTCTGGGCTCCCCCGGTACAACAGAGACACGGACATGGTGGAGTGAGTCTAGCAAAGGGCCAGAAGATGATGAGGGGACTGGAGCATCTATCATGTGAGGAGAGGTTGAAAGAGCTGGGACTGTTCAGCCTGGAGAAGAGAAGGCTCGGGGGGACCATATCCATCTGTATGGATACTTGGCAGGGGGAGGAGATAGAGAGGCTGTGGCACCTCCATCCTGGAGATAAACATCTGGACATGGCCCCATGCAACCTGCTTTAGGTGACCCTGCTTTCAGCAGGGAGGTAGACTAGATGATCTCCAGAGGTGCCTGCCCACCACAGCCATTCTGTGATTCTGGAACAAGAAGTAGCTCTGGGTAGAACAGGGTATCGATGATGCTAGAATTTGAAAAGAAACCAACAGTGGCAGACACATATGGTCGCAGGATGGTACTGCAGGCCCAGGGCTATATTCACCGGTAGCCAAGTCATCAGAGTAACCAGCAGCTAGGTAAAACTAGTTTTAGGGGTAACAAAGACACATGCGAACCACTCCATAAACAGTAAACTTGTACATAATGTGGAACAACGAACCAGGGAAGAGCAAAGCATAGAGTATTTTTTACAAAGAGATGACCCCAAGAGCAAGGGAGAAACCATGAACGTTACGCGACTCTGTGACAAACTCCCTGTACGCCTCCCCACCTGCAGCCGCAGTCACTGACCCCAGGCCTCAGAGGGGCAGTAGACGGGGCAGACATTAGAAAGTTTGCATCACTAAACTGAGTATTATTTGACCATTAGCATTAGGATCGTTGTAAATGGACAATAAATCTTTGATTGGACTGGTAAAAATTTGGATACAAGTTCTTTTTGCTGGTCCAAGAGCCTAACAAATAGGTGGGAAGGGAAACAACCTGCTCTGACTTGGATGCAGTCGATTGGCAAGGGCGCACAGCAGCAACACAGATGACATCCTAATTGCGTCGCCAACCTGAAGTCCTACCCCTTCCCCAGTCAGCCACAGTGGCTTCCCAACAGGTGGGTTCTGCTTCTCCAGTACAATGAGGGAAAGCAGAGGCAGAGCGATGGAGGGGAAAGGAACCCCACACAAATTTGAGACCACTGACCATCCACCCCTCCTCAATAAAATGTTTGAGCCTGGCTCAGAGACAGCACCTACAAAGAGGGGCAGGGCAGCTGTGCCGTCACATAAAATGCCTCCTGGCATCTTTCAATCAAGCCCCTCGGCTGGTGTTCGAAGTTGGAAGATCGGTAGCTCTTTGAACCAAAAGCTGCCCTGCAAGGTCTCACAGCCTCCCCACTTCAGCCTGGACCAGAAGCTCCCACGCAGGCCAGGACAAACTCAGACTTTTTGTGCTAACATAGCAAGCAGCTTTCATTCATGGCGCCGAGTTGGGATGCACAAAAAGCACACGAGTCGGAAAGCTGAGCGCACTTTACAGTTTGCTCGCCAGTACGTGGTCAGGAGGAATTTTATTTACACTCCAGCTGGAGAAGGCCCAAGGCCGACAGTAAAAGTAGGCTTTGCTTGGGTGGGGCGAAGGAAGAGGGAAGCTGCCATGACTGGCATGGAGAACGCAGACCTAAACGGCCCCAGGCTGCTGCCCTGCTATTCAAGGTGTGGCTTTTTGTTTTCTGCTCTCCTTCAGAGCAGGCCAGCAGCTGCGGGGTTGGTGCAGAGCTGGTCTGGGCCATGCAGGGGTGATGGGCGGGAGGAGGGCCCAAGGCAGAACACCAAAGCGCAGAGCTGCTTTCCTTCAGCCTCCCAGTAACTTCCCACTATCTTACTGAAGGCTACCAAATACGCTGTATTTTTTTTTTTTTTTAAATACAGGCGTCATTGTCCTACTTGTGTTTATACCCAAATATCAAGCATTTTACTCCCGTTTTCCAACAGCACTAACCTCTGTTCACGTCACCATACACCATTACTTGGCTGAGGCTCCCATCCGTCCAGGGTCCCCCCTCCATCCTCCACCAGCAGTTTCCCGAGGGCGGCTTGCTCACGCTGCTGTTTGCCTGGGACTCACGGACACACCGATGCCCACAACACACCTGGTCTTACGCAGCTGTTATGCCCTGGTCCCATCCGGGTCTTCCAGGTGTGCAATGCCCTAGGCAGCCAGCGCCGTAGGTACAGGCAGAGACGGGCGGCCGTATTTTGGGAAGCCCTCAACGGACCGGCCGCATACGTGGTGCCCGGCCGGCTCACGACACGGAATGCGTCCTGGCACAATGGCATTAACTCCACGGGCACGCAGCTACAGGCAGCACACAACGGGGTTCACCACACAGATGCGCTCCGCAGCTGAAGCATTTCTGTTTGGGAAATCCCCACCATCCATATAACACACAGTCACCGACCGCACGCACCCTACGTCTGGCAGATCACCAGCTGCAACAGGGTGACGGGGCACCCACGTGCCATCTTGGTGCGGTGTCTGTGGGACATCCACACAAGCTTACCTCATGCTCGCACTTCGGTGTTAAAGGCGTACAATATATTCCAAGCAAAAGAGGATTTTTTTAATATCACATATCCAAACAACAGTTCTCATTTCCAAACGCAGAACAGGTCCTTTGCAGATCAGCTGCTCCCAGGGCATGTGAGCAGGGTGGGCACAGCTGACTGGCACAGCTGTCGAGGTCGGGCCTCGTTCCTTTGGTAAGATACATGCCAGGAACAAACGCGAATGCAGAGTTGTACCAAAAAGCGTCCATTTAGAAGGCTAATTATTACTCCACATCCCTTATTAGAGATTTGCATTTTAAAACAGTCATATACATTAAATAGCTCTCCGACGTCTGAATAGCGAATATTTGATTGAAGCAGCAGGTATTCTGCTACCCCCGCCATTTCAATAACAAGCGACTCACATGGGAGAGAAGGGAAACATTAAAAACAGGCTGTCTGTCTCACACAGTTTATTTAACAATAGGTAATAAGAAATCAATTTTTAACAGTCTATACAGTGATCGAAAGTTCATATTTATAAGTAATCAACTTTAATTGCATGATTTACAACATTTGAGGGTTTTTTGCTTTCTATTTTCAAGTTTTACAGAAAGTGGAAGAGGGTGGGAGAGGGGCACGGGAGAGAGAAAGCAAGCATAAAGAAGAAACCCCAGGGACTTTTTCCTCAGGTTAAAACCATCCCACTGGAATTGTTTCTTACCCTCTTTTTTATTTTTTTTTCCTTTGTTAGATGTAAAAATAACGAAAAAAATTCTTTCAAGAAAACAGAAACCACAATATATATACTACATCCATTTGGCAGCTGCCCCTGTGTATTTGCAAAAATGTTGTCTTCTCTCTACATGTACAAATTATTTTAATACTTGAAGTTTTTTTTTTTTAAGCTCAGACTCTTGTATAGAAAATTCTTGGAGGACAAAAGTAGACTTCAGGAGGGGACTGAGTTATTTAATATTTTTACATTTTTCAAAGAATTGACATTATTTCCAAAGAGGAAAAGATTGGTATTTATTTTTATATATATATATTTATATATGTAATGTATTTTTAAAGCAACATTAACCCCTTTTGTCCTCCGGTTATATGAAAACCTTCTCCTGTGGTTTTTTTTGTTTGTTTTTGTTGTTTTTTTGCAGTGACATGAAGAAAAACCAGAATAGGGAAAATGTTTACCATCTGCCTCAGTAAATAATAACTATCAATATTACATATTTTCATTAATTTAAAAAAAAATAAAACCTATTGGAGGCAGGAGTAGGGCATCCTTTGGTTAACAGCCAAAAGACCACCCTCTTCCCCCGACCTCCCCAACACACACGAGGAAAAAAAAAACCCAAGAAAAAGGACTGGTTATGATTCCAGCCATAACAAAAATATATTCTTTGTACTCTACTGTCCCTCAGGTTCATTGTTGGTTTGTTTTTAAAACCACAAACTACTGCTGCAGAGTTCAGATGTGTTCCAGGGAAAAATGTTGTTTTAGCTAAGAAAGATTCAAAAAAATTTGTCTTCAGTACAAAAAGTCTTGAGAAAATAAGTTTTTTTACTTCTTTTACTTTTTTTTATTTTTTTTGCTCCCAAAATGCTACAATGTGTCTAGTGTATGTCTAGTGTACTCTGTGAAAGGTTTGAATTCAAGTCTGAGTTCTCGGAGCTGAGCCCCAGTTCCGTGGTGCTTGTACCATGGAGGCCTGCCATGCCGGGATTGCTAGCAAGCTGGGAAAGCATTGCACTCTGGTCCGGGCTGGCAAAGTGCCCTTGATCCATGGGGTTCGCCTGGGCAGCTACCAGTCCTGGGTGTGGGGAGCTGGTCTGTGGGGAGACGTGGTGCGGAGAAGGCTGAGGCTGCATCCGGGGGGACGGGCTGGAATGGGGGGGCTGGGACTGGGGCCGCGGTGAGGGTACAGGCTGCGGAGAACGCACTTGGTTGGTGAGCGATGAAGGGAGCTGCTGGCCCTGTAGGTGCGGCGACTGGGCCTGACTGGGAAGCATGTGCTGCTGGGGGCTCATAGGGTTGGGCTGAGCTGGGGAGCCCATCTGCTGCTGAAGCAGCCTCTGCTGGAAAGCCTGCTGCAAACTGGCTCCAGTCTCTGCGCTCATCGCCTGCGGAAGCTGGCTTATCTGTCCCATGTTTCCTTGCTGCATCTGCTGCATGTGATGCTGCATTCGCTGCTGCTGTTGCTGCTGCTGCTGTTGGGGATACCCGACGCCCTGGGGCTGCTGAAATTGGTTGTGGTTGGCCATCCCCGGCCCCAGTGCTGGTCCTGCTCCCTGCTGCTGCTGCTGCTGGTGGCGCTGCTGCTCCATCATCTGGTGCCGCCTCATCAGGAGGTCTCGGAACTGGGGAGCCATCCCCGAGTGATTCATACTCATCTGCTGCGCCTGAGGATTCATCCCAGCCATGGCCTGCTGCGGCTGCTGCTGCGGCTGCTGCTGGGGCATGCTGGGCCTCTGCACTCCCGCTTGCATGGGGTTCATGTTCTGCATGGCTGGGTTGGGGTGCACCCCTCCTTGCTGCCCTTGCATGGCCTGCTGCGGCTGGAGACCCGGCTGACCCTGGGGGATGCCAGGCTGACCGGCCATCCCCTGCGGGTTCTGGGACCCCGCGTACTTGGCAGCCCGCTGCTTGATGAAAGCGGCCAGCAGCTGGGGATTGGAGTGAAGGATGTTAAGCACCTGCTGCTGCTGCATGGGTGAGCTGGGAGACCTGAGAGTCCGCAGTAGGTTTTGTAAGGCCGCCTGGGGCAGAGGTGGTTGTTTGGGCTGAGCAGCGCCAGGTACCTGACCCATCCCTGGCTGAGGTGCCATATTCATCGGCTGGCCCGGCTGGGCTACTGACATCATGGATGGCCTCTGCATTCCTGGCTGCAGCTGAGCTTGGGGTAAGCCCCCCTGCACCCACGGTGGCTGCTGCTGGATTCCTGCTGGCCCCATTCCTTGATCTATATGACCACCAGGACCTCTGCCCATCTGTGGAGGGTTCATTCCCATAGGTGGCATCTGGGGCATCTGGTGCTGAATCGGTCTTTGGA
>Ga0181612_179607_pt1 | contig 12326 bp, 5 predicted proteins | sample HoacroProtozoa21_FD_119630 | JGI IMG/M metagenome (GOLD analysis project Ga0181612, IMG submission 119630) | Hoatzin crop microbial communities from Cojedes, Venezuel. Combined Assembly of Gp0051906, Gp0051904, Gp0051908 | reverse complement strand
GGGAAACATTCAAAGTCAGGTTGGGCAGGGCTCTGAGCAACCTGATCTAGTGGTAGATGCCCATGCTCATTGCAGGTGGGTTGGACTAGACGACCTTTAAAGGTCCCTTCCAACCCAGAGTGTTCTACAATTCTATATTCTTTACTTATCAGTAAATACAGGGTTTATTGGGGAACATGATAGAGAAGAAAAGGCAAAAATGGACTAATAAAGCACTTTATCTTCAGCTGTATCAAATTTCTTCTTGGATCAATTTTTTGCATAATGGCTGATCATAATTGCTCTAGCAACCCACAGTAGCTTGAGGTAGATATTTTGATTATTGTAAAGAGAAGGGTGAGTTTAACTGACATCAAAATAATTAATGAAAAGAGAAAAACAGAGAAGTTACTTTTCTACTGGCTGGAGCTTACTAGTATCACATTGCACCACATTTTCCTTGAACTTGAGTAGGAGTCTTGATTTCTTACTTGAGATACAGAGTGAAAGATGAAAAAGATCCACCTGATAAAAAAGAAATATATTGTAATATTTTGTGTCAATAGAAAAAGAGGCTATAACTGCTAATTCTTCTTGGAATTTTCCAACTTTCCAGAAGTGGTACTACAATCTAATCCTCGTTGAAATAATCAGAATGATTAAAAACTCTGTTTGTGTATTATTTTACAATAATGAGGTGTAAAACCTTAAGTTTTATGCAAGTCAATAAAAATAGAATACTATACAGATTTAAAATTTTAATAGATTTATATTGTATATTTAAACAAATTCTTTCATAGTAGGCTGTTATTGTTTTGAGTATAGTTCTGAATTTTGCCAAAGAAGAAGGGAATCTGTGTTACACAGATAAAAACCATCTCTATATTATGCTTTTAAAAAGTTCAATATGAAACTCAGTGAAAGAAAAAAAAAAGGGTAGTTTTTCTAGATGGTTCTGGTCGGTGGTAGATCTGAGTAAATAGCATAGTTTTTTTCCTGGAAAGTTATCATGGGCTACTTCTGAGCCGAATTTTGTCCACGCATTCCTGCAGTACTGTATTATTTTACCTTACTTTTGATTTCTTCCCCATGTCAAACCTTAGGGGCAGGGAAACACTTAGAAAAGTCCTTAAACTGGAAGATGTCCAACTCATATGCAATTTGTGACTAACATTGGAGCCCCCAGTTCAGTTCATAGCAAATCCATAATCTTAAGTTTCTGTAAATACAGATTAAACCAGTTTAATTTTTCCCTGAATGGATGTGGAACACCATATATGTGAATTATACCAGAAGGCAGCTTCTGAACCTACCCTCTCTCAATTGTTACTTACTGTCATGGATGAACAACGGACTGTGTGCATCTAGGTGTACTTTTGTTTGTCCTAAAATAAATGAAAAATTCTACACGAAAGTGTTGGATATTGTCTTTTGTTGCTTCTCTGATACAATTCCATTCACTTGGATTCTATTATTCTGGGCCCTTTATAGGTTTAATGCATGTGAATCTGTCAAGAACGGGTGCAATTTCAAAAGAACCAAAATGTTGTTAGCAAAATTTGATGCAATGTGTATCTATCTTACTAGATTTTGTTTTGGATTTTTATTGCATCTTATATTTTCATACAGATATTATTTTATCTATATGGGATTTAATTTATTATATAATGTTGGCAGATAAAACAAATGAGAGATATGTATTTAGGTAAAATTCATATATATCCAAAATCTGAAAATATGTTAGTTATATGAGCAACAATACCTTGTATAACACATGTATGCAGTATACAAAGAGTAGTATTTCTTCATCTGCCCTAATGAAAGAACTGAGGCCTGTAAAAAAATATGGTTTATTGAAAATTGGTCTGTTTATACAGGTTGCTTGATTCATGTAAAATTAAACTTTATCTTTTCAGCTTGTCTATTTTCTCAATAACAAAGCTTTCTAACAATTCTCTTCCTTTTTTTCTCTTCATTGTATATATGTATTTCTTTGTATTTCGTATGTTGTCTTTGACTTAAAGAGTTTCACAGAATAGGATATATCTTATGCTTGAGGGTATAAGGTTATTATATAGTTACAATGAGTATTGTTGAACTGACTACACTCTTTCTCTGAGGCGTGCATCCTGAAACCATACATCCTGAAAATGGTATTCACTTCTAATTTATATTTTTTTCCCTGAATTAGCTAAAGTTCATGTTACTTCAAATTGAGAGAGAAGCATGCATAACCTACCTAGATGTCTAAAAATTATTCCTCTGTATCAGGATTTCTTGACAAAGGCTCAAAAACAAACTGCAGAATTTCTTTCTCAGCAAAGTGATTTCTAAGGTGATAATTACTACTTTTACTCTCTCTTCTGAAAGACAATCAGTTCTTCATCCTCTAGTACACCCTTAAACTCCAAATTTGAAGTATCACGAAGGAAATAAAATTTGAAACTAAAAAGTAAAATATCAGAAATTCTGCTGAAAATATAGTCATAAAAGCAAAAATGTTTTTTAAAAGAACATTACTGACTTTGAAATTTTCTACACAGATTTTCCTAAAGCACAGACTGCTGTGTTCTCCAGGAGGATTTTAGAATCCTTTGTGGTTGAAGAAGCTCTAGTGAAAGCCAGTTTCTGATTAAACTATCCACAACAGACCAGATGGCTTTGTGAACACTGATTGTGAAGGACACCTCTTTTCCTTTCCAATAAAAAAGATGTACTGTATGGTACAAAAACCATAGAGAATGCAGGTGCAGTATCAGTACCTCTAACTTTGGGTAGCTAGAGGTTTTACCTGATATGAGTGTTTTCAAAATGCATTGCTCTTGCAGAGAAATCAGAAATACTGTTGCTCTGGGAAGCAAATTCAACAGAACAAAATTCTTCCATCACAGTTCTGGCTTTAAAGTCTTGTCAATTTTCACATCACAGACTCTTTCCTGAAACTGAACCTCGAAGAGAGATGTTCTATATTATTTACTATAGGGACTTTATCAGTATGTTGAGAAGAGTCAAATTTTGACTTTGAAAATGTCTTGTAAATTAATCTAGATTATAATAATTTGTTTAACTGTTCTCCTAAGAATCATATCTAAAGAGTACTACATTGAATCAGAGTACAGGGACATAGATAAGAACTGAGAAAAGCAAAGCTGATCGTGAGAAATGTAGATCCAAAAGAGAAAAATAGAAGGTGCTTTGTCACGAAATGTACTGTGTTTTTAAATCTTAATTCCAAAGCCATATCAAAAAAAGAGAAATGAATTTGCTTGAGGAAGGGAACTCTAGTAAAAAAAGACTTATAAAAACCAAAAGTATATATATTTTTATTTACAAACTATTTTTTATTTAGTACAAGCTTTATGTCAGTTTTTTTCAACAGACCTTTTACCTCCTGATTTTCCCTGCTAGGTCTGCTATGCCTCCCGCTCCCTCAATTCCCAAAGTTAGGTTTAGTTTTCTGGCTGCTGTCCTGGAATGTTCTTGTAAATCTTGCTTTCTTTCTAAGAAGAGTAAGGAAAATCAAGATTCTTCTTCATAAATGTCTGGGAGAGCTATCATTTTAATTTTCCTGAAAGAATATTGTTTTCAGAGTATTTTTCCTCCAGAAATTTTCAATTTTCATACTTTTAAAAATTTTATTTCCAAACTCTTGATTTTTTTTTAATTCTGTTATCATTTCTCCTTGTATTTTCCAGGTTTTGTTGCTTGCTTAAGACACTGTTCTCCTAAGGCTTATTGTCTCAGTCATTATTACAGAGGTCTGAATGGTTGACATCTTGAGATTCCAGAAAGTGTATTCCCCATCTAAGGATGTCAACTGCCTGTGTTTTTTTGGCAATAATGGTAAACTCAAACAAAGGATGGTACTAATTTTATTCCCCCAAGACTTGGGTCCTCTAGCCCAAGGTAATTTATTTTTGTTTTTGAAGGCAAGAATGAAGATATGTATTTTGAGTGTTTGTACTGTGAAGAAATCTAAGGTAGTTAGATCTGAGATGGAGATAAAGAAATTCAGTACAGGATAGAAAGAAAGACCAAAGCATCTTTAAGGAGGAAACATCTTTAACCCCAAAATTATATCGCTCCCAGTTCGCTCACTAACACACCTGTACACCATTTCTACCTGGTGTCAGGGGGAAAGAATGAATGATTTATGACAACTGCTATTTAGTTTGCTCTGTTTATCTTTGGAAGGTGCTCAGACAGTGGCACTGGCAGACCAAAATAGGTAAGCACAGAATAAAACCCCAAACAATAAAAAAGACCAGGGAAGAGAACAAATGTAAGCACATAGTCCTCATCTTGAAATGAAAGGGAAAATAAAAACTATTCATTGGAATATTGGATTGCAGAGGAGGGGCTGAAAGGAGGTAAAACACATTTTCCCCAGAACATATTGTTTATATGGATGTTGAATGAAACAGGAAAGAGTAGGACATAACAGGGTAGGGCAGAGAAAAAGGGGGGAAAAGGGAGAAAGGTGGGGAAAAGGAGGAAAAATTATGGGAAAGGGGAAAAAAGTAGGGAAAGGGGAAAAAAGTAGGAAAAGGGGAAAAAGGAAAAAAGAGAAAGAAACTCAAATGGTTAAACGATATAAAAAATTTTTATTATAGAAAAACTGTAATTGTATTAACCAAAACCACAAGGAAAATTTGGGTGACCAACAATAACTTTTGGAATTAATTATCTTGTGTTTGTAGTATTTAATCATAAAATCATAGCATCAAGTTCTTGATGTAGGTAATACCATTCATTATAGTGCAGAGAAAAAGGCATTTCCGTGGCTTTAGATGGAAAATACCATGACGTAAAGAACGAAGAATTTTATTCAGAGATTTTTTCTAAAAGACTAATTATCCTGTCTGTTCTTTCACTGACAGAATTTATGTATTGTTCTAACATTAGTAATTGCAAATGTACACATTATAAGCAAATGAGCTCTTATCAGGCACTACCTTAGCATAGATACAGTGAGATATTTTTTTCTTTAAATATGAGTAAAAAAAGACTAAATATGAGCTAAGAGGTGAGAATTAAGTGAAGTGGCCATAGGGAACAGGTTGCCTACAGGAGTTGTGGATGCCCCTTTCCTGGAACTGTTCAAGGCCAGGCTGGATGGGGCTTTGAGTGACCTGGTCTAGCGGAAGGTGTCTCTGACCATGGAAGAGGATTGGAATGAGATGGTCTATAACGTCCCTTGCAACCCAAATGATTTGATGAATTTATGACTACTGGAAAAAAATGAAAAAAAAAAAGTTTATTTAAAACCCCAATTTAAAAGCACCGTTGGAAAAGTTTTAGATACTAAGACAAATGAGATTTACAGCAGTATAAAAAAAAATGAGGGATCTATAATAAGCCTATTAACTTAGCAGTGCAATTTTATGGCTGAGAAGTGATGAACACAGAGCTTTCACTTTAGGAAAAGTAAGACTGTGTGTGAACAATGAGGTAAGGTTATTTGATGTGAACATTACTGATGAAAGTGATTGAATTAAAATATTTATATTTACTGGGAAATATTCATCTAGTCATCCTTAGTAAAATTTTAATGAAGTCAGAAAGAAAAGAGAGCTCTCCAAAAGTTTTTAAAAAGAATGGTGTTTTCTTTAATGTCTGCTTTAGGACATTCTTAGATGAAGTTTAGCATAATTTACCAGATTAATAGATTAAGATAAAATATACTGAGACTAAAAGGCTTTGTACAGGAAAATGAAAATGTTTCCATTTATTTAAAAGATAAATTCATGTCTTGTTAGATTAAGTGAAAACTAGAAAAATATCTTAGATATTAGCTTGAAGAAAGAAAAAATGTCAAAATCCTACTTTAAAGATTGTTTAGAAATTTTCCATGTAGAGAAAGATAATTAAAATATGCTAAACATCAATATCTTCTGCTTATAAAAAAGACTAGTTATGGCACTGAGTTAAAGAAAGGATAATAAAAGGTAATTTTGAATGAAATCATGCATGAAAGAAGAATGAAGTGATGGAAGACAACATTAAAACATCTTCTTGAGATAAACAAGACATTTTGTGTTTTCTTTGTCCTCCAGTCCTTGATTTAACAGCACTCTTCACTTGCATAAACCAAAAAAAGGCAGGCAACTAATAAGGTAGAAAACAAACTAAGCTTCTACAACAGGATCAAGAGGAAACAACTTTCCAGTTCACAACTTCATATAGATTAAATATGTCATGATTACATGAAACTGTAACACAGGGAGTATATTTAAACTAATTTTTCCTGAAAAGATTTTAATGGGGGTATTAAAATGCTAATATCACTAAAGATATTAACGGCATCCACTGATAATCTTCTACTTTCCTTCTATTCTAGAAGAAAAAACATGAACTAATCTCACAAAAATATAAAGAAGAAATTAATATTTTACATTCTTTCTTCGTATGCATTTATTTACTTGCTCTTATCCATTATATGCTAAATTGGATAAAATAACCTTCATGGTAGGATGCACCTAGCCTAAATTCATGTATCCTTACCTTAAAGCAGGGTTCATTCTACTGAGTGCTAGAGGTTGGATTCATCACACCTTCTGCAAATGAGACACCATATAAATATTTTAGATAGAGTTTTCACTCTCACTCTATGAAATGTAGATTTGTTTGAAATGTGTGTCCTCTGTTTAGATGGTGACTTCAGGACGAAATGAATCAGTCCCTGGCCAGACTGACTGTATTGGTTCTATTTCTGTTTATTCTAATGAGAACTGATACAGACACATCAGAAGCAGATGTTTTCTGTCCAGATGCCCAGTACTTACTCCAGATACAATATGTTGTAAAGCTAGGTATTTAATCTAAGATTGTGCAGGCTTCTTATAGACAATAGAGAGAGCTAAGATAATACTACTTTGAGGATATATGACAGAAGAGCCTACATAATTAGCTCTGACTGGTCACTTTATGTTTTACATAGCTGTACTTAGCATTAATTAAAGCATTTAATTATATTCTTATATGGTTATACTATATCTGCTTATATTATACACTTATTGGACCTGTTAGTATTCTGAGAAATGAAGTATACAGTGCCTTCCAAGGGAAGAATGACTTAAACAGCACAGTTCCTACTGCACATCTCAACAGTAAAGAGTAAAGGGGAACAAAGAAAGAAAGAAAAAAGAAGAAACTTGTTACTTATTGGTCCATGTTTTTATTTTGCTGTTTTCTTTCACAAGAAAATAGACTAATTATTAACTGTGATCACTCTCAGTGTTTGTAGCTGTGGTATCTCCTCCCAAGAGCACAGCTAGAAAATCCAGGTTGCTAACACAATGGAATGTGCATCCCTTAATTGGCTTCATGGGAAAAAAAAAAAAACCAACAAAAAAGGTGTATTCACTGTCTGTTTTGCTACTTTCTAACTATGAATTATTTTTCATACTTAGGGGTGCATTTCTCAACAGTCAACACACAAAAAGTCTCCTAATAAATCACCAATAGGAATTCTTCTTCCTTTCACTCAGAATCCATTCTTGCATGATGCTCAAAGTTGTTGTCTGCATCTTCCGGGTAGAAATGGAATCCACCTTTTAGGTAGTAAGAGAAAATCAAGGAATGACCTCCAGAATTCCTAACCGGGTTATATTTTCCTTTAGAATCTTCATAGAAATATGGCTTTAAAACCTAAACTTGCAAGACACAAAGACAGATATTTTATTGGACAATACATACATTTTCGCTGATGTCTAGGGAAAAATGCTGTAGTCTGTGTCATAAAATAGGGACAGTATAGGAGAAAATTCTAAAGTGATGACAAATTAAGGAAAATGGCTTTTTCTTTCTAATATTTTTTGTCTCAAAGGAACCATGTCTATGTCAGATGAAGTCAAATGCAAAGTAATTTCCAAGATAGAATACTAAAAGGTGCATGATTATAAAACAAATAATGATCGGTACTTTCCACTCAATATGTTTTTGATTGAATAGCAATATTCTGAAACTATTTTTAATTTACATCTGACAATATTCTCAAAGGAACTTACAGTAGTCCATTTGTTAAAGGCTGCAATATTCACGACTTGCACAACTAGCATTTGTTCCACTATGTGTTTTGGTTTGGGCTTCAAATGTGAGAAACGCAAATATTATAAAAATGCAATTGAGATGCAGACATTCAATGATTATTCCAAATGAAGCTTATGACATTCTCAGAACTGAATTCAGATATTTGATTATCTGTATTTAAGTTTCCTGTGTTGACATCAAAGGAATACATTTCTAAGCGAGTACACTTACAATCTTACTCCTAAATTTCTTCAGGTGCCAAGCATAGAGTTCATTAATATTTAGGTGAACAGGATTCTGTCAAGAAATAAGCACTTTTAAAAGTGCAAAATTAAAATGACAATAAGAAGTGTGTTCTACCTACATATTACAGTTCTGTGTGGACTGAAATCTTTGAAGAACAGAAAAAGGAGAAGAAAGTCAAGAGCAGTGAGCTATTAGCAAATACAGCTTGAAATGTGTCTGTCAAAACCTTGCTCTAGTTCTATAGTAGGGAAAAGATAATCTAGAATCTCCTGCTGGTGAGAAGAAAGTTAAGCATATTTAATACTGCATGGTGCAACTATAGCTACATAATGTAACTATGACAGGTTGCTCAGAGAGTTTGTAGTCTCCAGCCTTTAGATACACAAAACTCAATTGGACCTCATCCTGAGCAACCTGCTGCGACTGTGCTTTGAGCACCGGTGGTTGCCTAGGCAATCCCCAGAGGTCCCTGCCAACCTCAACTATTCTGTGATTCCATAGCTCTGACTACACTGAGGTGAACTAGTCACCTCCTTGTTGAGCATTTGATTTTACAGAAAAGATGATTATAGGATATTGATGCAATTCATGCAAATTTTGAAGAAACACTAACTTCTTAGCACTGTATAAAAACCAAGTGGGATGTGACTACCCTGTAGTTTTGATCTACTGGCAGATATTTCTGCCACTGGGTTTAGCAGAATAAATAGATCACCCAATGGCATCTGTCACAATTGATGACAGCAAAGGAAAGATCAGACTCCAGAGTCTTAAGTTTTACCTCAGAAGTAAAATGGCTCAGAATTCATAATCTTACATCTCTCATTAGCTTACTAGCAATTATTTTTCCTGTAAGTTTGGCCTCCATTCAAGTAGGCTGTTTCTCTCTGAAGACCAGTCCTACACTCTTTTCACTTCTAAAAAATGAAGAGAATGAAGAGAATGAACAGTATGAATCTGAGGGATTTGAAAGAAAGGGGAATAAAAGTTTTTAAGTTCAATTATTCTGTCTACCCCACAAATTTCCCTGCAATACCTGTATTAACCATACGTATTAACATACCATAACCTGCTCTCTTAGGAAGGCACATGTTCAGAGCAATTTACAGAAGCCTGTTGTTTATTAACAAGTGGAGTCAAGTGAAGAAGAAAATCTTTACAGGGTCTACGTAATCGTCTGCTCTACGCATGCTTTCCTGATGAGATTTTTCAAAGACAAAAGGCTTGACAGAAGTCATCGTCTCTGACCTCAAGTCCGTATTGCAAAGTCTCATGTGAATATGTGCTTGTTGATATTTAAGTGATCATATTTTTTAAAAACATAAAATGTATGTGTTACCTTGCAGAGTCTCAGAAATGAATAAGTTAATACAGAAATTTCAGAAATTATTTAGACTGAGGCAGACAGTTGACATCCAAAATTTTTAACCCAACCATACTGTTCCTGACTGTTGTAATTATAAGTGACCACAGGGGGTTATTATGAGAAATATCAGACAAGGTGAATAATAAATGGTGCTTATTGCCTTGACTCTAAATAAACTATTGCTCTCAGTTTTTATATCCCAGCCATGATATTGACAATTACATCTTTCTTATGTTTTTCTTTGTCTGTTTATTCGTGAAGCTTCCCTTGGTAAACACTCACAAAGTTCAACAGAAATCAAAATCAAATCCAAGAAAATGTACTAAAGCACATTTCTGAAGAAATTCATCATTCAAACTGAAAGGTCAAATGTTCATTTTGAAGAAACTGGGATTGAAAACTGCTTTGTAAAGTTTTCAGGATGTCATAACAGATAGATACGCGAGATAGTACTAGTATGGACCAGAATAGAACTGAAAGTACCTCACCCGTATTAGGTGATAATACAATCCTTACATTTCTCTAGGCACAAAATCCTCTTGGATTTTGGCAGGACACTCAGACAGAGTCCTGAATACTGATGACTTACAGGAACCAAAGGATTCAGTATTAGCATGAGATGGCAAAATATTCTGAAGATATTCTCTTTCATCTCATTGCTTAACATGGATATCAAAAGTTGATTCTTGGTACTCTGTATCACATTTATGTGTAAGATCCATTTACTTATGTGTTTTTGCTCATCACAGTGGTGTTTAATCATATTCCTTTGAGTTTTATAGTACTGCTTACTCATCCCATCTGATGATCTAAAAGTCAGCACTTCTGCCTTCACTTCTAGATCTAGAACTGTAGGTGTTTACTTTACTGACCATATTCAACTGTCACTGACTTTAAATTATCATCCACTCAGACCTGTTATCACACTATACACATCAGATCATTAGCAATTCACTGTAGAGTCCATTAACACTGACTATAAAAAATGCCTCTATACAATAATCACATTTTCATTATATCCTGTGGGGCACACGTCCAGTTTGAAGAGCAGCTCTGCTGAAGGAAGAGTAATTTGTTGCCTATATAGCTTCCACCCCCCTTCTTTTTTTAATCACAGCAAGAACAATTGGAAATAATTATTGCTTTGTAATTTAAGTTTCATCACACTGATAACAGGTTTCAAAGAGTGCAATTTAGATGCCGCCTTTCATGAAACTGAAACTGTCAAGGCTAAAACTGACAGCAATCTACCTTTCACTTTGCTTATTGTGGACTGTAATTAATTTTGATTTGGGATCTTACAGCAACACTAGCCATAACTGACCCTATGAATTTTTCAGACCGCCTGGAATAGTCTCCTTTGTCCTCTTAAAAACAGTAATTTCCGTGCCCAAAATCTTTGACTGCTGTAGAATCAATATGCGGTTACAACAGTGAAGTTAAACCGTCTCTCATGTAAACTGAACCCAAAGTCTCTCCTGGTCTAGTTTTAAGCCATGTGGAGGGTGCATACTCAGGTACAGAGATCTTGTCTTCTTGATCTAGTCTGGGTGCACAAGATTTCTCTCCAGTGAAGAAGATGAATATGGAGACAGCTGTGTGCTTGGTTCCTGACATAATATGGAGATAGGAAGCTGGGGACAGGAGCCAGGAGTAGTTGTGGAACATGAGCACAAAAAATATCCATAGTTATCTGTTATGCATTTATACCTCTTTATTTATTTATTTGAGAAATGTGCAAGTTCATGCAAGAGTTCTGTTTCATAATGTTTGCTGTGCACATGTAAAAAAAAAATCTTCAGAAAGGGTTTTTTCAGTTAAATTCTTGTTTGCTGAGAAATCCTGAAGCCTCGCTAACCATATCTGGAGTTTTAATTGGTGACAATTGCCAATGTTATGTAAAATGTTCATTCGCTTAGCACATCCACACAAATTCTAAATGTATTTTGCTAACTATTGCACGATTACCTAAAAAAGTACAATTCCTAGATCTCTTACAATAAAAAATCTTCATCATAGACAACTGAATATATAGAGAAAAGACTAAGTGGCTTGGATGTCCTGACTATTTTACTGTTAGCAGATTAACATTCTTCCTTAGAAAGCTGGGGTCCTATAGCCTATTGTACTGGGTTTCACTGGGGTACAGTCCGTCTTCGTCATAGTAGCTCATATGGTGCTATGTTTTGGATTGTGAATGAAAACAGTGTTGATGATAACACAGAGATGTTTTAGTTCTTGCTGAACAGTGGTAACACAGCATCAAGGCCTTTTCTGTTTCTCACGCTGCTCTGCCAACAAGTTGACTGGGGGTGCAAAAGAAGTTGGGAGGGGACACAGCTGGGATAGCTCACATGAAGTGACCAAAGGGATATCCCTGTTGGGAACTGGCTAAAGGAGAGAGGCCACGACTCCATGGAAGAGTTGTACGAGCAGAACCTAGAGAGTTTAGCATGACGAGGCCGCGGGCGCCCGTCAAGGACACTGTGTCCTTGACGGGTCTGGAAATCCTCAGCAGCGCGTAAACTTGATTTCAGAAGAGGAAGCCAGCTGCAGCTGTAACCGCAAGATAACCGCAAGTAGGAGGACTATGTGAATGTAACCTTTAGAGCTATGGCCAATTACTGCTTGACTAGTAGGCATAATTAAAACTAACAGGATAAAAGGAGAGCTATCTGGACAATAAACGGATCCAGTGCCTTGT
>Ga0181612_124678_pt1 | contig 12327 bp, 7 predicted proteins | sample HoacroProtozoa21_FD_119630 | JGI IMG/M metagenome (GOLD analysis project Ga0181612, IMG submission 119630) | Hoatzin crop microbial communities from Cojedes, Venezuel. Combined Assembly of Gp0051906, Gp0051904, Gp0051908 | reverse complement strand
CTGTCGTCCACCAGGACATCATTAACTGGGAGCTCCCAAATTTCTAGTTAGCCATCAAGCCCTTGTAAAGTGACCTAAAAACTGGCTTAGCTTTGCAGCTGTGACTCTCATGCGGCAAAGCATTCAGCTTTTATTAATTAAACATTTCAAAGTTGACTTCAAAGAGGTAAGCTGTGGCTGGGTCTCAATTTTAACATACCTTGTGATACACTGCAGCAAAATCAAAACCTGACTGAAGGAGAAAGCAGAATTATACTTCACAGATACTCATAACAGCAGTATATATTATAGCAGTGCCAGAATATGTCTCTCAGTACCCCTCATTGTAGGAACCTGTGAACATTTTATAAGCATTAAACATACACAAACACTTTTGCACAAGAACAGACAGATTATCAGGGGCAGCTGGCACACTTCAGGTTTGGAAAACCCAGGTGTGAGTCCCTCGATCAGAGTTGGGCAGGCTGCGTTGAATGCTGGATTATAGCTATTCTCACCCCATGGAAAGACTCCTCAGCTACCCAGCTGGTCCATGGTACAGTTACGTTTCGTGGCTCCCAATTATGTGTTTGTAGATGAATGATACTGTGACTAATTTGGTGGCGCAATATATGACATATTAAAATGCATACTGTCCCTAGACATTTTTATAGCGTCATTGACTTGGGCCAGGCTGTATAGAACAGATCCCAAATGGTGTTCTGGCAAGAAGACAGTCATTTCCAGATGAATCATTTATACCATTTAAATTTTTCTAGCTAGACTGCATTCCTGCTAAATGAGCGTGCAGTAGATATTTACAACTGTAGGGATCAATAGGCCATTTAATAGAGGTATAGTGGAAAGCTACCTCAGAATATCCATCAGGCTTAAAGTACACACAACTATAGAAAATGCAAAGCCATTTCTCTGCCTTTATCCTTATAAACATACCATTCGAAAGTGAAAAGTAGAAGGTGTCATGAGATTTAGAAATTCATAAAAATAATAGAAATTACATAGGAAACCAACCGAGTCCTGATTTAGAAATCTCTATAGTGTGTCCAGGAGCATGCACATTAATATTAATTTTTTAAAAATGAATAAAATCAATTTCATATGGCAGGTTTTAGTCTTTATAATCTCATCTTTTTCCTGAATTGTAGCAGCTACCACTACTCTTCATGTATATGATGCCTAGAGAAAACTAATGCACAAGGTGATTTTGTTGGCCTTTAACTAAAATGTTTAGGTTAATTAAAGAATATTCTACGCAATCATTCCTTGTAAATGGCAGATGTGAAGGATGACATGAAGAATATGTGCTCCTTAGTTAGAAATATCCACTGACCCTCTTGGTCTGCTTGCAAAGGTGAATAAGGCTTTTACAATTTTTATTTTATAGCAATAAATGCTGTGGTTTCACTGCATATTTCAAGTATTTATTAAGGTCAACTATTGTGACATTTTTCAGGCAGCTACGCCTAGAGTCAATAAAGGACATAGGCACCTATAAGTTAAGTAAATCAATCTGTCATTTTCTTAGGCTTTCTAGTGTGAAGCCTGAATGCACATGCAGGGTTCTGCACTGGTCTTGGGAAGAGTGAGGGGTCACAAGGGAAAGACCCCAAAGTCCTGTGTGCTGGCAGTCAGAAAATGTGCTGGAGGGCATCTGTCATCAATCCAGCCCCTTCCCTGGGGAGTACTCTTGCCATGAGATGAAAGGCAATGTCAAATGGTTTCATTACAGCAAGTCACAAGAGATACAGATCAGTAGGAGAGAGGGAAAGAGAAACAAGTGCTCAGGATATGAAAGCAGAGGTAGGCAGACCTGAATTCAGGTAGGTTTGAGTTCTCTCAGTCTCAGATAAGCGGATATTCAACCTTAAACCTTATACAGTGCCTTTTCTCTCAATTTTTTGGCTGCGTGCTCCAGACCCCTGGGTTTTTTTGAGTACAGATTCAGATTCTTGCAAGTGGGGTGCATTTTTACTGAAATGTTTCAAGGCAGAATACACAATACTTATTTAATATACTTTTTTTGATTGATTGAAAAAAAATCTGTAGAGCTGTTGAGTAGAAATGCCTGATATTTCGTTGATTGCTTCTCATGTTTCCCTTAGAGTGACTTCAAAATGAGTCACGTAACTCACTTGTTCACTCAAGTTCTTATTGCAGGCAAACAAACAGATCACTGCTGCTTCCATTAAAATGCCATTGCATCCAGATTATCTGAAGTGTCTGATGGCCTCCCTAATACTTATTAACCTCTTAATGCTGAGAATGGGACCATACTTCTGTGCTTCATAATAGGGACAAAACAAAAGTTTTTTGTTCCTCTAGGGCTAGGCTAACTCAAACTTAAATCACAGGTAAAGAGTTTTATGGATTGCAAAATAATTGAGGTCAAACCAGAAAGGCAGATGTGTAGGCTTGTATCTTGTTTGACTTGGCAGCCTAGGAAAGCACGCACACCTAAAATATGCCTGGTTCTTAGTGCTCTTTTAACTATGGTGATCAAATAAGCTAAAACAGTTTTGAGGGAGAAGAGATCTCTTTTATTAAACCAACAATTACGGATAAGCTTTTGGAAATACAGGAATTGTTCATCTTTGGGCTTGAAATAGAGAAACAAACATCATATTGTACTCATTTGGAGATCATTCTGCTCTGCCCCTATGGCAGCTCTGCAATGAGCCAGACACCTTCCCGGGAAGCAGCATTGGCACCCCCGAACACAGTCCTGCAGGCAGGTCTGTGTCATGCAGGATAGAGAAAAAGATCATAGTGATTTGTAAGCATTTAAGATACTAATGCGTTTGGGGGATGAAGTGCTCTATGATGAGTTCTGGTCTAGCACTGAACAAACCAATGGTTTAAACAGCATGTCTACAGATCAAACGAACTCAGATAAAACATTTTAATATGAACCAAACTGAATTTTCCACCATTTTTTAAAAGCATGCTAAGTAAATTATAACCTCACTTTCAGTCATTCAAAGCACACTGATTTCAGGGGGATTTTGAAAAAAAAAAGTGTTTTTTAAATTTAATCTCAATTCAACATCAATATACAAAACATTCTTTGACTGAAAATTCTAGCTTGTTGCTTGTTTTTTTCTGAAGAATTAGAGGAATAATTTTTAATGCAACAAAACAAGTTTTAACAGGAAAAAAAGTGCTTGGTTCGAAGCACTCCTTCCACCGGAAGCATAGGCAATACATATCATGACAAACCAGTAATTTGTCTATGTTAAATCATTAAGTAGATACGTGGATTCTTGGGACCAGCTTGCAAAAGTAATTTTTTGTACAAATACAGGCAGTCAGAACTTTCGTAAAATGGGCTTTGCACGTTTGTTGATTTTACGTTGACTGTGTCAAAGTACAAAATAAACATCAAAGCTCTTCCATCTGGTAGGTCTTGCCTCTTGTGTAAGGACAGAACCACTGCACAAGATAGCAAATTATAATAATTTATCTCATTTCCAATTTCGTACCCTTCTCAATCATTTTTAGCCATTTTTACTGTACTATTTCCATTCAGTATCTTTCTGTAGTGCTTCCCTTGTTTTGGAGTATTCAGTTTCAAATTGTCTTTTGATAGGCTTTGAGGGAGATGCTTCAAAACACATTGGTGCCCACGGAATATCTCACACAGTCCGTCTCCTTCCATATGTTTTTTCCTCCAGAGATAATTTCTGCCTCTTAGAGACACAGCTCCTCCTCTTGGGACCCTGAGATACTTGCTTGATTTAAAGGCCCTTCTCAGCATCCCTCTGGCCTCACTGTTGCTCTGGTCCTGGTCTCTATGTGTTGCTCCTGGAGACTATTGCACCCTGCAGCCTCTTTCAAACACCCTGGCTCTACCAGCACTCTCCAGGTCTGCCCCTTCTGATCCCTGGCCACCCTTTGGTGGTCTAGGTCCCCCTTCCAGCCCATCCAGCCAAGGTTGAGTTCCCAACCGCTGCAGAAATACCTGGCTATAGCTGATGTCTGAGTTTTACCTGCGCTCTGGCAGTAATTTGCATTTCTCTCCTTCACTCAGCTGTGAATTTTCACAATATTTTCAGGAACTTAACACATTTGAGAGCAACATCTTCCCACGTGAAGTAGGCCAGTTGTTCAGAAATTGTAGGTTGAGAATGACAGCCAGTCAGCCAACATGGCTGAATAAACTTTATTTCCTGTAAGCACCTAGGTTTAAATCAGCATTAGGGAACCTCAAGAGATCATCTAGTTCATACCAAATCTGTTATTGCTATTATAAGAAATGTACTTGGACAAGTTGAAGTTCAGCTATCTCTGCCTTTCCAAGTACAAGAAATTATGAACCGTACTGGGCAGAATGCCCGAAACAATGCCATTTACCTTCTCCTTCTACACAGGTAACCTGGCCCAGTTAATTTTTTTCATGAATCTAGAAATCTGGTATTCTGTAGTTCCCACACTACTTCATGATGAAATGAAAGTTCTAAAAATATAGCTCATTGGTAAATTGGACTCCACAAAGAGTTCTTATGAGAACACTGCATCAGCGAAAATTACTGAGGATAATAATATGTTATACCGCTTTCTCAATAACTTCTCAACATTGACTTGTTCATTTGATTCCTTTGGCTGATGAGGAGTTCATAAAGAAGGAAGAAGAGAGATATTTTTACATAGAAATCTTCCTGATAAAATAACCCGTTGTTCTCTGCTATATTACATGTGAGCAATACTACCACACCTTTTACCTGTGCAAAAACCTCTGTCATGTTTCACAGAAATAACTCTAGAAGCTCTGTGGCTTATTTAGCATTTCCTTTCAGTTTTAAGTGTACCAGCCAGAGTATCCCACATTTCCTTTTGATTTCTAGTACAGATTTACAGACATTGTAACTGAATAAGACTAAAGAACAGGTTCTTATTTCCCAAAAAATTCCCACAGTGAACCAAGCCTAAAATTTCCACTTCTGTCATCTAAGTCTTGCCTCAGAATGGATGATTTTTTTCTTTGTATAACATAAAATTTCTAGATATTATAATTTATTTATAATTTTAACTCAAAAATGTCTCAAATTTTAATATGGGAAATTTTGAATGGAAAATCAAACAGAAAGATATGCTCAGAATTAAGCCTGTGTTATGCAAGGTTTCACTTTCACCAAATCAATAATTATTTTGATATAGATTTGGTCAAAGAGAAATTATTTGACTGTTACTGATCATGTCTTTCAAGAAAAAAGAGAATGTGTTTACTGAAATAATATGTGGAATTAAATTTACTTGTTAAAGAGATCTTATGAAAACATTTATATCTGTAAGTGCATTTAAATCTTTCTTGTGATTAACTACTCCACATCTTCTTGAGGAAGAACACAAACTGTCTTGAAATTCTGAATAATTTGCAAGTGCTGGCAATAGTGTGACACTAATTCTCAAAGAGAAGTTGCTAAGCCAAGTAATTGTTTTAAAATATATTATTTTGTAGTTTAGCCTTCAATAATAGAAGATTGAATGAAGTCACATACTCAGCATAACAAGTTAAAACCAACCCTCAATTTAGGAAACGTTTCCATTTCTATTGACTTTAGCAGGCTTCAAAGCCTACTCAAGGCTTCCTAACGGAAGGGTAGGCAAAACTGAATGCTGCTGTCCCAAAGTTATGCATAAAAATAGTCAGCCCTGGGGAGATAAGCTTGCTGGGTTTGTTTTCACAAGGGGATGTATGATTTATTTTTACAGCAGAGGCTGCTGTTTCCGTCAAGTCCCCTGCCTGGCCTAGCAACGGCCACATCCTTGCAGAGGGACCCGACTGTCAGTGGTGGTAACAAAAAAACATTCTCCAGAGATCTGGCACAGGCAAAGCAGGCAGTAGGCAGCCCCTGAAGGGCTTTAACTTCCAGATTCTCCTAACTGTAAAGTTTAGAATACTGTAAAGAGAAAAGATGAAAAAAAGTAAGAGATGTAGATGGCGGTGCTAGCTGTCATTCTGCTTATGGACTGTAGAAGACAGAATCAACCAGAAAAAACAGTGAGAGTTCTGGCAGTGATCTCAAATGGTGATAAAATTTCACCTGTGAAGATACATACATCAAACAATACACTTCAGTCTGTGTTTGGGTAGAGTAATGAGCAAAAGAATAGGTGAATAAGCCTTTACTTTAACTTTTTTGGATTGCTTTGTGAAACTGATGCAGGGAGGAGTTAAAGGAATTTGTTCTTTGATCCACAGTAGTTAATGGAGAGAATAAAGATTGAAATGAAGGAATCTTTGAGTGAGACCCCTCCTTTAGTGTTAGGTCACATTTGCTCCTTATTTTAATAGTACTTCTTAGAATTTGTGCTATATTTGTTTGTATGTTGATATATTAAAGTGATCCTCAGTAATCTGACTTGAGCACTGTATTTTTACCTTCACATTCTGTTCATTTTCATTAGTTCTTCTTCACTGAAGACATTTTGTCTAGAGAAGTGTATTTACGCTTGCCTATATAAAGAAACTTCCAGTAATTTGTACTTTCCACAGTGTTTAAAAATTTATCCCTAAGTAATTTTTTTGGAAAATAATTCACCAAATATATCTGTGTCACACAGTTCCACTCTTCAGTGGCACTCTTCACGTCTTTCAACTGTTTAGAGTTGAAAGAAGTTGTATTTACATTTTACCTCATGTACATTACCTTTTCCACGATAGGGTACAATGCAATCTTACAAATCCACAAAAGCCAGCTTGGGTAGCGCCCAAAGCTGCGATCCAGTCACAACCCTTTACAATTTTTTCCTCTTCCCTTCATTCATTATGGTAAAGGGGGCAATATTTCTTTGCACCAGACTACACAAAGAAAAATTCTTCCACTAACAGAGGCTTAGAATAAACATTGCGAGACTGAAATCCACTTATAAACAGAGATGACATGGTTGACATTTGCTGAAAAAATAAGTAGAGATTATCTTTTCATAGTGGCAGGAGACTGAGAAAGAGTTGAAAAACTGGGCTGTTTTTCTTTCTTCCCAGAAAGGCTTTTTCCCCTCCTGGTAAATTGTTGTGATCATGATATTTACGCTTAAATGCAACTAACAAACAACCACTGTAATTTAGGCTGCATGCAAACAAATCTAGCACAACCCAAGCATTTAGTTCTACTTTCAGGAAGAAATGAGAGTCTTCTGCTACTTTCATCTGGAAGTACATAAATTTTAAAGACAATCTTTGTCTATACCAACATCAAATTTATTGACTTTTCATGTTCAGAGTTTGCAGTACTTGAAAATAGCTTCATACGTACAGCCTGCAAATTCCTTGAGGAATCAAATCTGCCATATGTCTAATATGTAATTTGCATTCCAGTAATGTAAATCCTGATTTTTTTTTCATGTCTCTGTGGGTCTTTTTTTCACAAATAAAGAACTGTAATTTTTTTCAGGAAATCAAATGTGAGATTTAAAAAAAAATATAGTCTGCCTAAAGGTTGAAAATTTCCAAGATAAGTTGGAGGGAAAAACAATCAAAAGAAGAAGAGAAAGATGAAGACCAAAAAGATGCCCAAGAGAACATGTACAGGTGACACTTTAGGTATGGGAAAGCAACTCCAAGTGCAGTGGGTTAGAAGACATGATTTGAACACTGCTTCAGTATGGGAGTAAAAATGCTCATGAGGCACAACAGCACTGTAATCCATATCTGTTTAGAATTACCACTTTTATTATCGGTTTCAAGGGCATGGATAATAAAGCTCACCAACACCTAAAATATAAATAGAACACACTCCAGCATAGCGTAGTGTTCCTTTTCTATGGGAGATCTGTACTCCTTTTAGTGTGATAAACCCTGCTTTTCTGGGAAGACAAACCTGACCTGAGAGCTGACTGGTGGATTTTTTTTTCCACATATGAAATCCCAGCTACAAAATCACCCTTTATTCCCTGAATATGGCTAATTTCGAAATAATTTTCTAGGCATGAATTTCAGTTTGCTCCCGTGACATCCACTGTCTGGGTGCAGATGCAAAGGATCAACACTGGTTCCTGCCTTGACAACCTCCCTGGGGAAGAGGATTCCCCTGGGAAACTGCTCAAAGAAAAGCCTGGGCCCAGCCTGCGCTTCCTCTTCTTCTTCCCTTTTTGCCCCATGGCTGACCTTAGGCCAAGCAATGTAGGTCCAGGACAGGAAGCACTGGCTGTAGGACACTTTACAACAGCAGAACTTCACAATATGCAGGGAGAAATCCAGTGGGACAACATTCAGCTGCTCTACACTGAAAATGTGAGACATAATAGATAACCATGTGCTAAAAGAAAGCAAATTGAACTCACAGAATTGGAGGAAGCAACCCAATATTTTCTGAAAGTAATAATGAAAATGACGTACTGTAGTCCTCTTTATTATGCTTTCTTATTCTCCCTGTCTTTCATTTTTTTTCATGTTGACCAAAAAGGTAAATAAAATTATAGGTTTAATGCTATAGTTAGTGTGCTTCCGTCTACTCCAATTTGTCAGCAGTAACCCTCAGGTTTGACAGGCAGATGGAAGTCTGTTTAGGTTTTTATCCTGTCATAATTAACCTGGCAGCCAGCAACTAGAACTCGAGAGCCACTCACTCACCACTTCCCTTCCCCCAGCCCAGAGAGACAGGGAGGAGAAATGGACAAAAGGGAAAACTCGTGGGTTGAGATAAAGACAGTTTAATAAGACAACAAAGTAAATACTAATCTTAATAATAGTAATGATAATAACAATGACAATAATGAATATGCAAAACAAACTATATACAATGCCATTTTCTCAGCATCCGATGACCCCGAGCAGAAATCATGGAACCCAGAAATGGCAGATTTTGCGAATTTTGTGAAATTCCTGAAAAAGACTGAGGTCCTGGAAAAGTCTGAACTTCCAGACAAGAGAGGATTCGAACTCCCAGAAACACCAAAGAACAAGTTCCTGCCTCCCAGCCAACCTTCATTCCTAAACTGTGCATGATGTTTATGGTATGAAATATTTCCATTGGCCAGCTTGGGCTGTCAGCCTGGCTGTGCTCCCTCCCGTTCCTGCACACCTGCTCATTAGCCGAATATGAGAAACTGAAGAAAGTTCTTAATTTCTTAGCAACAACTAAAAACATCAGTGTTATCAATGTTCTTATCATACTAAATCCAAAACACAGCAGTTAGTAGGAGGAAAATTACCTCTATCCCAGCTGAAACCAGGACAAGTATCACCAGCCACAATCTGAGTGGTTGACTCTGCCTTTGCGTGCACAGACCAGAGTCATTTAGGTTCCTAGGACTTAGAAACTGCAGTCATGATCAGGTCTAGAAAAACTTTTGTGGTCTCTTCCCTAGAGGAATGTGCTTTAATTTCAGGGAGCTAGATGGATCTTAACTGATCTCCGCTTTACCTAATTACATGTGCTATCAGAAACTTCCATGCTACCTCCCAAGGAAACAACAGGAGGAAATTTGAAAAGAGACTGTTGGAGTAAAGATGTTGTACACACCTCCTGTGCCTGCTTAATTATTCATTACACGAGCACACATCCTTGTGACTAGGACTTACCAGAACAAACTGTTCTATACATTTACAGCAGTTTCCTGTAAGTTCCAGAAAATGCACCAACATCTGCACAAAACACAAAGTGTCAGTGACCTCTAGGCAGCTCTCTGTTGAGTAAACTTCTGTAAGGACTGTAATAGCCAGTAAAACTGTTCACTTCAAAAAAGTTTTAATTCCTTCTAAGATGCTTAATGCTTATCTTCCCAGGGATTAATTTGTTTGAAGCAGATACTGAATGTTCCCAAGGCCTCTTTGAGAATTCTCCACTGAATGAGGGTAAAGCTTCTGAAGCTTGTACCAAAATGAAGATCAATTTAAGAAGCTTGTAGCTGTGTGTCTGAGGAAACACATTGGGTCATTTTCTTCTAGCTTTGAAAACAGAATCAGAAATTAAAAGAAGATCAAGCAATTTTATTATCAATGAATGAAAGTAAATATGTGGAGCTTGATTTCTCTGTCAATTACACTGGTTTTGCACCAGGGCAGCTCCACACATTTTAAAGTAATTATTCTCAGTTAGTGCTGATAAAAGTGAAACGAGAATCATTGCCTTTGGTCTAAGAAGAGAAGCATGTAAAAAGCTTCAGATACTTGCCACACAAAATATTTTGTGCAAGTTCACACAAATTCCTAAGAAACATTTGGTTCCATTTTAGACTCTTCTTAATTGTATTCACCATTGCATTAACTTGCAACAACACTTTGCTAAATCCAGACATCTTATGAATGGTCATGAGAAAAACAACTGACATGCAGGCTTCTACAATGAGGCTTTACATTTACTCGCTTGAAAATTCTTTAACTTCGTGTCTTCATAAAAGTTCGATTCCTGCAAACTTACGGGACAAATATCCCCCTATATTTGAAGTGACCACACACCATAAGTACAGAGAAACAGATTTAACAGAAAATGAAAATCGACATAATTCTGAAAGTTTAGCATCTTCTGGTAACATCTTCAAATGTTATCAAGTAGGGATAGTTCTGTGTGCTGGCACCAGGGAACAGAAGACAAACTCTTTTCTTGCACTTGCTACCATGCATTACTTTCTATAGGGAGAGGGAAACTGGGGCCACAGTGCAGAAAGTCATTTGCAAAAGAGGCAATTCCTGTCAACATTCAAAACCTACCCAAAAATGAAACTGAAGGCAGGGGGTAATCTGTTCAGAGAAAGAGAGAGAAAAAGATAGTTGATTTGCTAATACATAGTTTAAAAAATGTGTTATATTTTTTCCCTTCCTGTCCCTTCCCCCTTTTTTTTTTCTTGTTTGTTTTGCAGATAAGCAGAAAATTTACCGTGTTTACCACACAGCAGTAGTACGACAAACGTCTAACAACGTTTTGTGACTTTGTGGCCACAGGGTCAAATCCTGGCTCTGTTCACGTGAATTGCAAAAGTGTCATTGAATTATATAGGGTCAGGATCTCATCCATAGTTGTGGAGAAGACACTTGATGTTTTTAGTTTTGCAGCAAAAGAATGATACACAGGAAATAAATAGATTTTTCGCAAACAGTGATGAGTTCACTCTCATCCTTATTCCTTTACTTTGCATAGATATAGTTTGGAACATAACAAAAACAACTTCTTTTCTTATAATCCCTCAGAGTGTTGTTCCTACTAGGAGGACTTAAAATTTATATAACCCTTTCAGCAAGTATCACCACGCCTAGTCTTTGTTCAGAATATTGTTGCAAACTTTCTCGTGGAATTTGACTCACATTTTCAGAGCAATAAAACCACCAAGAACACTAGCTGAACACATTATTTGGAAAGAAATAGCAACATGCCAAATTTTGAGGATTTTTTTTTTTTTGCTTTAAGTCCTACTTGGGATTCTAAAGAAATTTTCCATAGAAAATACTATTGCAAACCCAGGTATACTGCGAGAAAAGCTGATCAAAAGTATTCTTTCTACAGATGCTACCCCTGGGTCTGTCTGGGAAGCAAACCGCAAGGGCCTGTTAGTCACAGCTCTCGGTAACTAGTTTCTAGCAGTAAATTTCAGCATATGGCAGCTCCGCACCTAGTTGGCTTTATTTACATATCGCTGTTGCTCACAATGGGTGAATAGTTAAGTCCCATGGCAAGGTTTCTGCTCCCTGAATGAATAAGTGAACATTTTACAACTGGCAAATAATGCCAAATAAATAGGAAATGGGAGAGCGAACACTTCTGTTTGCACAGAAAGACCCTAGTTTTCATGTTTGGATGGGTATTTAAGTGATGCACAGCTAGGGTCAAGCATCCAAGTGAAATGCATGGAAGACAAGAGAAGCAAATGTGATTGAACTGAGAAGCCTCTAACAAATAGATTGAATAATCTGGATGTTGTTTACACAGCCTGCAACCTTTTCCAACACAGAACTGCGCAGACTAACAAAGCGGAGTTAAGAGGCCTAGAAAGCTCCTCCCTGCTTGTAAACACATCTCAGGTCACCAAAGCACATCTTTTTCACGAGTGTCAGAGCTTTCCCTGGGGAAGTGGGATTGTTGCCACTGTTGGTGGTTACTTTAATGAAATACAGAATAAAAGGCAAGCCTTTGAGCAAGGCTTTTGAGAGGCCAGGAGAATGCTGTGGAAAGCAAAAAGTTGAATAATGCCCATACTGCTGAAGCAATGGAAGTGTCCCTGTGGGTGTTGGGTTGGAGAAGTCACATGCCAGAAGGAGTGTCTTAGTGTTGCTAAAAAAATTATATGCTATTGCATAGCTAATGAAGGGCACTGGAGACAACGGGATTGCCATCTTGTAATAATTTCAAATCTCAGTTAAGAGATAAGACGGAATAATATTTTAAGCAGGAGTCT
>Ga0181612_114894_pt1 | contig 12327 bp, 9 predicted proteins | sample HoacroProtozoa21_FD_119630 | JGI IMG/M metagenome (GOLD analysis project Ga0181612, IMG submission 119630) | Hoatzin crop microbial communities from Cojedes, Venezuel. Combined Assembly of Gp0051906, Gp0051904, Gp0051908 | reverse complement strand
GGGTGCACTCGATGTCACTAAGTCATTGATGAAAATGTTGAACATCACTGGGCCCAGTACAGATCCCTGAGGAACACCACTTGTCACTGGCATCCATTTGGACATCAAGTTGTTGACCACTACCTTCTGGATGTGACCTTCCAACCAATTCCTTACTCACCAAACAGTCCACCCATCAAATCCATATCTCTCCAATTTAGAAAGAAGGATATTGTGAGGGACTGTGTTGAAAACTTTACAGACATCCATATAGATAACATCCATAGCTCTCCCCTTGTCCACTGATGTAGTCACACCATCATAGATACCACGGAGCTTGCTCAGATATCACAGCCCCTTGTGCGGATTGCCCTGTAAGAGTTACATCAGTTTAACTTCTCCCATAACAACTTCTCTGCTTCTATCATCTTCTTTGGGAAGTTGGTAGCAGAAATTTTGAAATCACACAATAAATTGTTAGAAATGAAAGCAAAACTGACACAGTCTCCTGTTGGGCTAATAGTGCCAAAGAATTGATCCATCACCTAGACAGTGATGAAACATCAGAAACCAGCCTCCAAGAGAGACTTCTGTTAGCCAGATGCCCTTCCCAAGATTTAAGGACTGTTATCTAGTCTCTTTCCAGCTGTGTAATGTTTTCCTGTTTTAGAGTCTCCCTCTCAGTTTGCTGCCACTCACTGTTACAGTGAGTTAGTGCTTCTTATTAACTCTGTGTTGATTGATAGCAGCTTTGTATAACCCATCATAGGAGACAATTTATTTTTATAAGAATTATGGAAGAAATATATGAAGTAGTAAACAGCAGAGTAGCCATCTTACTCCTGGATGATTTTCATGGCCAAAGGCAAGATGAGAAGTGATAACAAACTCCTCAGTAAACGAGGATTCAGAGTTTCTCATCCTCTCTTTAGCAGATATTTTAGAAATGCATTTTGCTGCTGCCAAAAACTACAGCACATGCTAAAATTTCCAGCTCTATTGCTGCAGAAAGTAAAGAATATAGAAAATATCCTTAAAAATTGCCCGTGACATGACACGGTATTTTCCTCTCACCCTGAGTCAGCATGTGTAGGTCCACTGCAAGCAGTCAGACTTTTGGGGAGGGTTTCCATATCCACACATATGGCTGCTAATAACATCCTAACCTCTGACTTCTTAATTATTACCTTCTACTTATATCCTTCACCAACTCAGTGTTAAGGCCCTTCTAACACATTGTAAGACATTACTAGATCTTGTAATACCAATTGTATTTCAGGATTGCTTTTCATATAAATGCCCTGTTGTTAAGTGTATGTAATATCATTGATTCTACTCCAATGTACCAAACGCAGTAGTTAAAAATGGCTAATAACTCACTCATGTAACGTTACAGGTACTTTTGGTACCTTTCTCTCCTCTGATAATAGACATATCAGCTCATTAAGCACTAGTGTAAGAACACTAGCTGAGCCCTTCCTTTTAACAAACTACCAGTGTGAAACTAAAGGCTAAGCCCCTCTCTGTTAATGATTCAGTAGTACTGCCTTCATAATCAGGGGAGGCTGGGAAGAGATGGAAGCAGAGCACGCAGTGTTTCAACCAGCATTTATAGCTACAGAGGTGGTGCTTTTTCATGTCTGATTTCAAGCATTTTTTAAAATGTCCTGTTGTGGCCTTTTCTGGTTGCTTCTTTTATTAAAAATGTTGATGTTTGTTATCAGAAAGGTTGTTGTACTTGTGTATGTGCCACATTGAACATCGTTACTCCATACAATCATTTAGAATCTATATAGTACTACAAATATAACAGCAAACTAGTATAACTGGTAAACATGTATATACTAATTAACATAACATACATGTACAACTATATATCTTATAAGCCAGAGTCTAATTTGGAAGCATTAGAGGTCAGGGAGGCATTTGTTTCTACAGAGAATCTGACAGCATTTCTTGTGGTTGTCTTAATTAATAAAATTGGTCACTTTTTGCTCACAGTCCAACTGCATACTAACTGTAAATCATTTCACAGCTCTAATGGGTTTCCTCTCATGAAGATTTTAAGGGACAAAAAGGCTTTATATCCCCCCAGAATTGAGGCTGCAGCATCTGGAAGGTCCTCTGCATTTACCGTAGGAAACTTAGCCCTCCAGCTATTGACATAGAAGTCCTTCCTTTCTGGATTTATCAGTGATCAGATGCAGAACTAAACACAGAATGAAACACTTGTCCCTTAGGTATACCCTGGTAGAACTCTCCAACAAAAACATGGATCAGGTCACGGGGCCCCTCCTCTTTATGCAAAAGCACACAAGAAAACAGTCACCACAGAGACGGTTGTTTTACACAGTCCTCCCTAGGCACAGAGGCCTCTCCATGAGCCTGCGCCCTCCCCTGTTCCACTTGCTCATGGTTTCTCTTTTCCTTTTCCTTCCCTTAAATCTGATTTTCTTAGTGGCATGTTGGGGTAGAACTGCTTGATCCTACCACAGCTCATTAACCCTGTGTTTACCAGTAGCGCATCTGCATAACTATTCACATGGCACCATTGAAAGATATAAGAAACATTTCAGCCGAAATATATGCTGTAGGAATATAACAGTGCCCACCTGACTCCTGGCTGATTTTCATGGCCAAAGGCAAGATGAGAAGTAATAACTAATTCTACTGTAGATGAGGATTTAAGGTTTCTCATCTTTTCTTTGCTGAATATTTAGATAAAGTGCATTTTATAGCTGCCAAAAAAAATTATAGCACATACTGCAATTTGCAGTTCCATTACCCAAGATAAATTAATACAGTATGACAAAGTGATTCAACAGACTTGCTCTGTTATTATTACCTGTTTCAGAACTCCCAAATAAAATCAGTCAGCTGCAATGTATGTTGGGTCTCCCAGAGCTCCATTAGTTCTCTTGTTACCTTAAACATGAATAACTGCTGGGAAAGCGAAGGTTACATTAATGCCTCTAAATATCACACCAAATAATCCAGTTGTCTGAAACAAAGGTAACAAACTTATTTTAGGACCTTCCCCATACTACCAATTTGATAATATTAGTACTTAATAAGACGCATATCCTCAAGGGCTATTAAATTACTTTACAAATGACAGTCAAGGAAATAGCATTATTTGCATTTTAAACTGAGGAAACTGAGGAATAGAAATGCTATTAGACAAAACATAAATGGTGAATCACATATAAGACATAAAAGAACAGAAATGGTGACACATATTCGTTTAACAGCACTTAACTGGGTCAAGCTAGGAGTACAGTCACACCACATTCACTTTGTCGAGATAGAGAGTAGCCCAATAAATGCAATTTTGCGATTATTGAAAAAGGACCACAGGCTTTTTGTTGCCCTTGCAGTTCTGGGTCTGAGGACTTGCAAGGGCTTCTCTTGCATGGCTTAGCCATGATATCAGTTGTCTAGGAGTGAGTTAATTATTGTCAAAATTTGCTTTAGCTTAGCTTTAGTTCATCATAACAGGTAATTATTCTACGTGGATTGAACAATCTAGGACTCTCAAACAAAACTTGGAAGGATGATCTGAGGTCCCAGACTGTAAATACCAATGACAAGGGTCAACAACCAGTCACTGTACAAGTGCAGCCTCATAAGTAATGTGACACTAGTTGTAAAGAAAAAAGAAAACAGAAAAACTGAATAACATGGAAACAATTAAAATAAGCAACATATAAGAGGTTTGTATGAAGAAAACATCTAAAAATAAATCCAAGCAGACACAAAACTGAGGAAGCGACTCATATGAACAGCACACTCTATCTGACAAAGACTTCAGGACTCTGCTGACTTGTTATAGACTCCCATTCTCCATTCTTCTTCAGCAGTACTGAAGTGTCAACCTTGGACCCACAGGGACATCAAAAAGGTGAGCACAACACCAATGAACAAGGGGGAGATACTAGGAAGGCCTAGAATAAAAATGTTAAGAATATTGACTGAAGATTCTCTGTGTTAGTTTGGACTATTAGACTGTCAAAACATTAACTGGGATAGCAATAAATTCTTGGCTCCATATATATGATGTTAATGCTTTTTGCTCTTAACTAAATTTTTCAGCATAGTGAGACAGAGAGTCTGGTCAGATCTTAAGGCACGTGGACTGCCACACGCTACACGACCCTCTTCACCCTGCAATTCCATTCCCAGAGTGAAGCATTCTAGGTTCTCCAGAAGCTCATACACTCCCTGCCCACAATAATACCCCTATTTACAGATTCAGTTATGAATTCTTACTCAACATTTAGAGGAAATTACACTGCTTTCAACACATAATAATTATGGTACATTTGAATGCAAAACTCATTTTCTAATATGAATTATCAATAAATAATAATATCCATTTTCAGAAGGAGGATCTGAACTCCTGGTCAGTTTCAAAGATAATAATCTGCAAATTGCCAATAGCACTTTTGCAGAAAAGGGATTTCACCTTTCGTGATAATGTCTCTACTGCTTTCAGTCTTAAAATACATGGTATTGTTGCATTCTGCTCACTCTCCAATGGCTGCATTTCAATAAGAGGTGAAATAATATTCTTCCTAATACTCATGCTAGAAAACTTACCATGTAAATAGAATGTCATTTTTCTTATTACTGCCTTTCCAGACCATTCTTCATAATGCAAAGTTAGCATTTTTCAGCTGACTAACATATTGCAGAATAACCTCTTTCTCTCTTGTGTTTGGTATCACAAAATACCAACCATGGCAGATTAATCCTGTTCAGTAGTATGATGTCCCAGGAGGAACACTACAAAAAAAAACCTCCCCAGCTTTTTCAAAACCACAGTTCCTGCAACAGGAGCTTTCATTTCTTTAGAATTCATGATTTCTCAGTAAGCATGAGTAAGAGTAGGAAATTATTGAAAATGAACCTAAACCAAACCCATTATTTGGTAAATAAAGTCCTGGGCAAGGGAAAAATGGGGAAAATTATTTTGGGGACTGCAACCAGTGCAAAACCATATTATACTGAAGTTAAATTATTCCAAAAAGGAAATACAGTAAGACTACTCAGAGCTCTCTGAGTATTTTAGAATCAAAACAAGACTGTCCAAAAAGTATAAACAGGGAAAAATTGCTTAGAAACAGGAAAAATCAGGAGTGGATAAGCATAAATATGTAAAATCCAGCAATGGATAATAAGCTAGCAAAGAATGTTTTTTTTTTAAAAAAAAAAAAAGATAACATATAAAAATATTAGAGGGCATTGCAAAGCAAAGTAAAATGTCTTCAGCTTTATAGAGAAGGTGACCTATTAACAGATGACACAATGAAGGCAGAAATGTCCCAAGGTTTTTCACTTCCTTTTTCACAAAAAGGTTAATAGTGATCAGATGCCTCACAAGATTGCTGTTAACAACAAAGGCATGTGAACGTAGGCCAGACTAGAATAAGAACACACCAGAGAATATTTAGGTATTCAGGAAAGTTACATATATTCAAGTCACAAGGCTTGAGAAAATTTATCATAAAGCAAAGCAGTCTTTGAATGGTTAGTGATTATCTTCTAGACTTCACAGGGAATAGATGAAATCTGAAAGGGATGGAGAAGGGTAAATATTGATCTTACCTTTAAGAAAAGGAAAAATAAACACCTTGAGAATTAAAGATCAGTAAACATAACTTTGTTATGCAGAATGATACTGAAGCTAATGATTAAATAATCAATTTACAAACTACTAAAAACAATGAAGTAACATTAAGCATCCACTGTCCATTTCTTAAGACAAAATCTTTGCAATGAGTAACCTGTTTGCCTTTTCTGGCTCACTCTTCCTCAGTAAACACACAAGAGGCACAAGCCAAGCTGTGTACGGAACTGGGGAATATCTTTGGCACAGTCACTCTCAGGAGAAAAAGCAGGAGGAAATGGTCTGACATGACATCGCCACAGCCACTGAAAGAGCTAATGAAAATGATCAGTGTCTGGCATTTTGGTTCTGCCTGAGCACAGATACATAGCAGGTAAAAGAGCCATTTTTAAGGCAATTATCACTAGCCTGCACCACAATGGAAGATCGTATTAGGTGGGGATGACATAAGGCTGCACTACATATAATTCTAGTCAGTGTTTTCATGAGTAATATGAGTAGTGAAAAAGCTCCTTACATTTGTAGATAATTGAGATGGGAGGGGCTGCAAGCACTTTGGAGAATAGATTTAGAATTCCAAATAATCTTGATAAATTTGTGAAATTGGCTGAGATCAATATGGCTAAATTCAGTAACACCACCTGTGAAGTACTACAGGAAAGTCAAATGCAGATGTATAACATGGGAAAGAAGTGACTAGGTAGCTACACTGCAAAAAAGGACCTGGGGCATATAAGGACTGAAAATGGAATACAAGTCAACAGTGTGCTGCTGTTACAAAGAAGGTAAATATTTTTAGATGTATTAATAAGAGTATGGCATATAAGAAACAGAAGGAAACCATCCTTCTGTACCAGGCACTAGTGGCATCCACTGGAGTCCAGTTTTCAGCAGCACACTTTCAGATAGATGCAAATAAGCCAAAGAAAATGCAGAAGACAGCAATAACAATGAAGTGGCTTAGAAAACACAAAGTGTAAAAAGAGGTTGAGAGCAGAGTATTTTTAGGATGGAAAATTCAAAAGGGAAGGCAAGATCCAATTCATCATTGCCACTCCATGGTCTGTCACAATCTTCATGGCTCAACTGACTCCTCCTGAGTATGTCTTTATTTCTTGTCAGTTGCAGGGAAAAAAAATAGAATGTAGACTAAATTCTTCCATAATACCAGCAAACCAATAGCTGGATGAACTAAAACTGAAACAGCCTATTTATTTTGACAAGCCTATTGTCCCTTCTTTAGATTTCCCCACCTAAATCCTGATTTCTTTCAGCTTTTCTCAACAATCCTGTGCCTGTAGTATGTAAATTAATCTGCCTTTTGAAAAGCACAACTACACATCACCGACTAGATTTATTTCAGTGTGCGATTTATTAATTGGGTCAGTTATGAGCATAAATTGATGTGTCATTTTTAGGACCAGATACGTGATAATATGCATAATCCTCAAAATATGTAAGATAAGGAGACAAATGTAGCTTGTTATGAGGGAGCCATTCTATATCAGCTCCAAAATCATATCAGTTGAAATGACACTTCTCAGCTAATTTCTGCTTCTTTGATGCTACCTTGCTCCCATAGCACTGTAAACAAATTATGCATTTTCACAGAAGAAACTTAGCTCATTTGTGACACTTGAGCACAGTAGAGTTCCTTACAAGATTTGAGGTACATGGTGATAATTCTTACTTCTTATCAACTGGCTCAATAAGTGAAGAATTTCAGCTGGAAGATCATATTCCCTTGTTTACACGGGAAGACGAAGCTGGAGGAATGATATCACATTATATCATCCTGTACGTCATGACCTAGATGTAGCATTGAATCTTTATTTGAGTAGGGAGAATGTCAAAAGGAATCTTCATTTCTTCTTCAGATAAGAATCAAATAAATGTTGGAAAGTTTGCAGACGAAACCCTATTAGACAAGGACAACCTACAAAAATGACTGTTCAGTCAGATAATGGTGTTTGTCTTCAGAGACTTCAGGGTAAGCTTATATTTCCTCTTCAGTTTTGGTTGGCCGTTGCTGGAGAGAGCATCTCCAGATTTCACAGCATATTTCCCTTGCAGATAGGACTTCTTTCTGCCTTCCTGACATCTGACTAGGATAGAGTGGTGACCCATTAAAATACATGAATAAGAATTGGAAAATTACTTAGAAATTTTAGTAGTGAATTTTGTTTTTCTAGTATTTTTTGTTTCCTCTTTGGGCTGTAATCTGACACGACAGCACAAGGTCTTAATTATTTGCTAAGGAATCACAGATAGATGGACAGATAAATAGAAAGAGAAAAGCATTAAGGTAATTGCTTGGGGCGGGGGGGGAGGAGTGGTGGTAAAGAAGGTAGAGATTATAAATGCTCCTAAATTAGATCATTTATTTTCTTATATCAGAGATTCTGAGATTCGTAGTTACCAGTGCAGAAAGCTCCACATTTTATGAGAATTGCAAAATATCATCACAATGAAGGAGTGAGAAAGCTCTTGAAACAACACAGTGTTACCCGCTCCCAACCTTAAAGACCAGAATAAAAGGAATAATGTTAGGAGAAGTCAGGCCGGATCCGGCAGCCTGAGGGAGGTAAGGTTGCTGCAGCTTCACAACCTGGGTCCAGCTACTAACTAGGCTGAGCATGGACTCCGAGTAGGCACCCACAAAGCATATGTATGTACCGTATATATACGAATATTTGCAGCTGGCCATGCAGATAACGTGCACAGCAATCCCGCAAACGCAGGTAGCACCAGCAGCCTCATCCTGTTGCCCTCTCTGGCTGAGAAGAATGGAAGACCACTAGTGAGAAGCTCTCTCTCTCTATATATATATGTATATGTGTATTATATACACTCATATACACATATACATACACATATATATATATATAGAGAGAGAGAGATAAACACAAGTGCAGTGTGGACCCCTCCAACTTGTGGTCTCAGACACCTATTCTGACCAGTAATTGGCCCCTGGATTCCCTGGTTTCCCCAGCTGCTGGCAGCTGGGTACAGATGAAACCCAGAGGCCACAGTCCAACTCCATCTGCTGGAACATACACTCTCACACAGACAGACAGACACTCACACACACACACAATCTGGCCAGGACTCCTATGGTCCCCAGCAGCCAACCCTACTGTGATCTCACCCTCTGTGCTTGTTTTTGGGTGTGCAGACCAGCTTTTGCCACATAACATAGCAAGGAGAAGGCAGTCAGTGACCAGCAATCACGTTCAGAGATGGGAAGGAGGTAGTTGATTAGGTAGGAGAGAAGCCCGCTCAGGATTATAAAAGAAGGAAGGGAAATCTGCAGAAAATTGAGACAAATTCTGAGCTGATGGGAGAGAGTTCTTCAACAAAAGCAAAAGAAAACAGATGAGGATATCTGGACTTGGTTTGGTTTCGAAAAAAGAGAAAACATGTATCCCACTGAGAACAGTTATGGACTAAGTACATGCTTGTTCACTACTGCTGTATCAAAAACTTGTCAAAACTGCAAGTACAACAATGTGCAATACCGTGGACACATTATCTTTTTAATAAAAGGTTGTCAAAACACACAGTGGGCAGAAGCTCAAAATAGTGTTTGGGAATGTTACATACTCATCCCAGTTACTTACCCAAATATTTGATTGGGCTTGGCAAAACAACATAAAGAAAAATAAAATTTTCAACCATGACTTAAAAAGAACCTGCGGGACTGATATTTACACAACACAGGAGGTGCCCTACAGTTCACAATAAAGAAAGCGGGCCAGATGTTTGCCAGTTTATGCATGCCTCATGCCATGGCCCTTCACAGCATTTTGTATGTAACAGAAGAGAAGCCTGCACAAGATGAAGGCAAACAAAAGGAAAGAGTAATAGAAATGGACATTTTGAGTAATAGATTAGGGAAAAGATGTCAAGTCCATTTTGTCAGAAGCTTTCTCTATACTAATCTTTCCTGCATAAAGATACAATAAAACCCCTTTTTTCTAAATAGACAGTGAATTTTCTAAATACCAGTGAAACATTTATTTTAAAAGTTGTGCGGTCTCTGTCCTTGGAGACTTTTAAGACTAGTCTGGATGAAGCCCTGAGTAACCTGGCCTGATCTGAGATGACCCTGCTTTGTGTCAGAGGTTACACTAAAGGTCTCCTGAAGTTTCTCCCGGTCTGAATTTTCCTGTGATTCTGTGATCTTAAAAACCTTTGTACAGCAGAAAGTTTATTTGCATACCTGAAAGCAGCCAAGGCGATGGGCAGGTTCTGAAGTTTGTAAACATGTCATACCTATGGATATCTCTTTCCGCAGACTATCAGTTAAAACTGTGGATAGATGCCTGGCAAAGAAGTTTGGAGTGGTTTTACCTCAAGAACTTTTGAGTTCAAACCAAAGAGTCCACTGAACCTTAACCTAAATGATGTTAGAATGTCATTTTGTGACATCTGTCAGTATATATGTTATCCATCTATGACACCAGAAGAGGGCGAGTTTCAGGGAGGAGCCATCCGCTCAGAGGAGCTGCCAGCCTCTTTAGCCTGCAGGGATGAGGCAACAGATCTTGGACCTGTACTAATAGCTCCTCTCTTGACAACGGTCTATGAGCAGACTCTTGAAGTACTTGCTTTTCTAGGTTGCCATAACAGTGTTGCTGCAAAGTTCATGTTTGCATTATTTTTTTCACTTCATTCTGACCTTCTGGGATGGGCTTTTCTGTCAGCTAAACCCACTTTCCACTGTTCAAGCAGCATGAAGGGTATCACTGGTAACTGGCGAGAATTATGCGTATGCCAAGGAACTTTCCATTCGCAGAAAGATGGTGAAGGCAGAATTGCCACCTCCCATGGCATCCTATTTAGTGTAATGGATAGCAAGGAAAAGCTTGTAGTAATGGTGCTGAAACAGTGTATAAAGTTAGCTGATAAATGTAAACTGGAGATGCTGCTTGGGAACTATTTAACCAGCAATAGGAAGCAAAAATGAAAAGCTGTAAACACCTTACTGCACCTGGGTAAAGCTCAGATGTAGCTAGAGCTCTGCTCCTGCTGTCCCTGTTTAATTTGTTTAGCTGATACCACACTGCTTGTGACTGTTTCATATTTTTATTCCTAGTCCCTTCACCTCTACCTTAAAATTTTCTGTAAATGTGGAAGAGAATGTAAAACACACACAATAATGCCACAACTGGGAGCAACTGGAACAATTACCAACAAAACAATGTCCCTTCCATAAACACAGCATTATGATTATTGAGAAGAACAACTAAAAACTTCTTACGTACAAGATTCTGATTTTCATTCAGACGATAAATTAATGCCCTTTAAAAGCAGCCATTCATAACACTGGGGAAAATTCTCACTATGCTGAACATGCAGCAGCTGGTGGGATGCTCAAATGTCATGCTGTTTCTGTGAGGTCATGAAACTATTGAAGAGTAAAAATGTTGAAAGTAAGATAGAGTTAAGGAGGGTTTTGTGGAGTGGGAGATTTACACTTCCTAAAGTTGTCCTGAGAACAAGGTTGTTCTTTCCATTTAAATGATGTCCATGACAACTTTAAGAGCCACGAAACTGTTGACAAAGCATTTTTTGCTGGTGGAGATGCATGAACCAAGAAAGGACAAATATACTACCTTACTTGGAAAGTCATATAAAACTTGTGTGCAGATTCTCTCTTGTCTTACTAGTTGCCATCTCAGTAAAATAGTTGTAATGGTAGAGAATTTTCTTACAATGTTATGGAATGTGTTTATGTTTGTATGTCAATGAGTGATTCTGATTTCCCTTCTTCCATGCACGTATATTAGATATTACTACATATTATCTATTACTGAAGTTTTTTTTGCAAAGACAAATACAGAATAGGGAGTTAAAAATATTAGAAGATGCACTTATGGAACTTTAAATACAGCTACATGTTGATCATGAGTTTATTTTCTGCACTGGTTTCTGGACTTTGTGTATTAACTTCCAATCAGAATCTGTTGTATGTGTTTCAAATCCTGTCAAATTAAACAATTTCACACCATTCTGGAGGCTAATCTTTATCTAGCCTAAAATTTATACTTAATACAAGTGGATTAAATAATGGCACATATCTTGTTTGTTGTTCAGATGTGATGACTGTTAATATCTTTAGCTAGTATTTTCCATTAATATATATTAGATTACATCAGTTCACTTCATCTTGTGGACTGAGGAGATTAAACATTGCGGACACAAATGAACCCTCTTTGGGCCTCATTTCTTATGCTTTCATAAAGGGTAAATTGTAGTGGTGATGTAATCATGAAAAAAAAAACACAAACATTTGTTTGCCGAGCATTTTAAGCAAAATCTGCCTTAATGTTTTTGGTTATACAGCTGATTATTAACAGTCCTGGAATCTAAAAAGCTCTGCCAATCCACTAAAGAGCCAAGTGACTTTTAGTGCTAGAAAAATAGTGTCCACAGATCACACTCTGTGCTTCTGTCCTACAATAAAGCATCTTCTTCAAAGTGAAGACTGAAGACTGCATGATCATTCTATCCTTACGCTTTGTGATGATAAAGCTGCCAATAAAAGATGTTAATGACGATGACTTATAAATAAAAACTCATCCAATATAAATGAGTGAAAGAGTGAACAGATTTGCAATATCCACTGGGGGAAAAAAAATCCCCATGAAATGGAAACCACTTTCTGATTCAGAGGCAAACTGCAAGGAATTGGTCTAATTTGTAATGGTTATTAG
>Ga0181612_148101_pt1 | contig 12328 bp, 8 predicted proteins | sample HoacroProtozoa21_FD_119630 | JGI IMG/M metagenome (GOLD analysis project Ga0181612, IMG submission 119630) | Hoatzin crop microbial communities from Cojedes, Venezuel. Combined Assembly of Gp0051906, Gp0051904, Gp0051908 | reverse complement strand
CCAGACTGACTTTTGAGGCTTGTCAGTATTCTGATTTTCCCCAGTCCCCCCAAAAGCAGAAGGAATTGCTGTCGCAACCTGGTGTTACATTTCGATGGTGATTTTGGTACCTTTGTCATAAAACCTCACATTTTTGTGTGGGTTGATCCCTGTACATCTGCCTTTATGAATCACATAGTCCGTAGTTGCATCCCCTCCAGGTCTGGGGTTTTTGTTTCAGTGTAAATAAACAGGAAAAGGTTAGGTAGTATTACCTGATGTGCCTTGAGATAAAGCCAAGCTTTCTGCAATGAGCATAGTTATGACAAGAGCCTGTGCTTGTTTTAAATATTAAATATGCAAAGTTGCACATTTTCAAAAATACCTGGGAGTTTTGGTCTCCAGTATTTGTTGGAAGTGAATGGATTTGGGACTGTACCTGCCTTCAGCAGTGCAGAAAATCACCCCGCAGCCCTGCAAGCGTGGGGCTGAGACTCTGCCGCTCTGGTGGTGCAAAGCCAGCTGGAGCAGAGGAGCAGGCTCTCCCTTGGGTTCTGCAATGCAAATGCATTGATGAAGGAACATTGAAGACGCTGGTCTGGAAAGCAGGGCGAAATCAGGCATGCAGGCCAGCGCTCAGCCTGGCAGACAGTGCATATTAAATCAGGGTGATTTATGGAACTGTTTCTGTTAAAAGCTTCCTCGCGCACTTTAGACGGCGGAGCTGCCAGATTGGTCAAAATCCAATACCCAGACAGTTTGAATTGGCTGCCGGCTGCAGTAATAACCGTGGCGAAACTCTAACAGCCGTTTCGTGCAGGCTTTGCAGGCTGCCACATCGTTGCTGCTTCGCAAAAAACAGACAGTGTCAAAATGTTACGCGGTATGAGGACATTTCCATGGTAACGTTAGCATCCCATGACACCCGTTCTTGTACTGCGGTGTCAGTGCATGCTGTCGTCGTTGCACTTTCTTCCTCCATCTGGGGCCATCCATCCTGATCGTATGGATTTTTGCAGTGACTGCTTCTAGTTATGGGGCTGGTGGTGGAAGAGATGCTCTCTCTGGGCTCTTGGGTGTCTTAAATAAGGCAAGTATTCCTTCTTTTAACATAGCAATTCTCACATAATTCAGCTTAAAAACACCTGGTTTTGCTTTCTGCCGCACTAAAAAAGCAGCTTTCCCTGTCTGATCAGACAGCTCGCTGCAGTAGCTGTTTGGTACCTGGCATCAGAGGCACCCGCACTCCTATTGTACAGCTCGGCTTCAGGCGGCTCCGAGATTGCTCCAGTCCTGTCTCGGGTCCGATCCTTTCAGCCCATAGAATGCTTCACCCTGATTCCATCTGCAGCCTGACAGCCGTCTGCTCCCTTTTCCCCTTCCCTCGCGGGAGCCGGCAGTGGCTCCGGACGCGCTGACCATGGGGCTGGTTTTGGGCAGCAGCCTGAGGACGCTGGATATAGTTTCATCCATGGCTAGCTCCTGGTTTCATTTGTGTCTCGACTCATGATTTTGGCCTGCTTATAAATATTTTAATTCCTGCTGCTACCTCTGCAGCAACAGTGTCCCGCTAGGATGTTCAGTGTTTCTCCTGTGGTTTTTTTTTTCCATTTTCGGTATGTATTTCCACCAGGTGATGTTTTCCAAAATTAGCATCATGGGTTTTTTTTTCACTATGCAGGCAACACTTGTTTATTGGCTCCTTTCCCTTGACTTAGAGGAAGCTGTCCTCAATATTTTATTGATAAACTAGAGGTTTGGCAAGAAATAATAAAGGTGAAGATGTTTCCCGTATGGCAGCCCATGGCCCTTCCGCCGTTGCACATTTTTCACTTCTGCTGGGTACTGTGTAAGAGCAGTAGAGAGGTCTTGGTTTAGTTACTGTGCATGTGTAGGTTCTGAAAACTGCTTGGGTAGACACAGTCATTTAACTCACAATTTGCCTACCCAATATGCATCAGTGATAGATGTGCGAACTAGGTGTGTGGGAGCACAGCAAGGCTATTTCTCACACAAGGGTGCTGTGGCATAAAGGGATCATGTATGGCTGAAAACCAGTGCTTGTGATTTTTGACATCTAGTTTGAAGTACTTCATTTAAAGGGACTCAGAGGGTAAATATGAGGCTGGAGAAAGTTCAGGTTGAGGATGGGAAGGAGCAGAACTTGACTTTCGATCTTATTTGTTCCTCAGGACCCACTTCTGGACTATTCCACAGTAGTAATTATCAGCTCTCCCATTTTGCACAGGGCTCTGCTTTGAGCCATGCCAGAGTCCCAAGTTATCGTTCTATAAACTTATTTTTCGTGTGTTTCCACTGAATTCCTAGCAGCTTCTGCCTAATGACCAGAGTAGGTCTGTTCCTGCACCCTGTCTGCTCTGTCTCTGCAGAAACACTCTCGCTGCTCCTGGATGGGAGGCAGCTACTACATCCTAAACGCAGTTTTTTCCCAAGACCCAACCCAAGCCAAGTGCCTTTAAACCTGGCATCGTGTCGGCATTATTTCACTATTTTTCTATTTCTGTCTCAGTGCTGCCTGGCTTACCTACTAGAGAGCTCTATGAAATATTGCATGGTTGGTTGAGGCAAAATTTGGCTTGCTGCTCTAGGAATAATAGCAGGCAAATTATCCACAGTCCATTTTAGTTGGTGAATTTGACTCTCTGTTTTCACAGTCTGTTCACTGCAGCCATCTGCTGCAGAGAGACAGCAAGCTTGTGGGACAGATTGACTGTGAAAATCGGGAAGTCTTATTTCAGGCCATAATTTTCTTTAATTTCCTGAAATCTATAAAGCTGTTTGTTTCCTAAAACACCATGTCCCTAGAGCCCTGAGACTGGATTTCCAAAGATCACCTGTACAGGGTATTAGTATTAACTGCATGGAAAAATTTTTGGGGAGTGAATCCTGAAGGCCTGACAACATGATGACCTGAAAATGTTTCACTGATCAAAATATTCATTAATAATTTCCCAGGCTCCTGCCAGTTTTTGTAAGAAAATGCTTTTATGTATGAGTTGACCAATACAAAAGTATTCTTCAAGTGTCAGTAATGCAGATTAAAGCAGAGTTTGGCCTCTGATATTCAGTAAATCATTTGGAAACTGGATTTTGCCTGCGCTAATACTGAACAACTACATTGGGAAAGATTCGCAGCCTTTTATTTCAGTTTGTAAGGGTGGGGGGAAAGCTTAACAACTTGATATGAGTACATCTTACAAGGTTCAGGCATTATAAAAGATTTAGTGACCTGCTCTCTTAAGCTTTTATAGTCTTCAGATTTGAGAGGAAATTGCAGTCGAAAGTGAACATTTTAAAACTTGCTGTTCTAAGTGGTCTAATAGTCAACCTGTTTTTCCCCTTGATATTCCTGTGCTTATCTCTTCAGAGCTGCCGGTCTTCAGTCCACTAAGGCTGCAGTACGGAAAAGGGGAAAGAGTTGCGAAACTAGGACAGACTTGGATTATATTTAACAATGTTCTGTTTCGACTTGACAATCAGCTATCGAACACCTACAAGTTTGCAACTGTGATTCACTCGGAAGCTGACATAAGTGATGTCACATTGTATTTATAGCTACAGAATTGTAACTGCTTTTAGCAATGAGATTCATTAACAGCCTCTACAAACACACTGACAATCGGTTGGAAACTTGAAAATATTAGGTGTACATAAAAATGGATTATACCATAAAGGAAGCTCCCTTTGCTGCCAAATGTGTTTACAGCAAGTTCTTGCAGGTGTTATGCATAATGATTCCTCTTTATCACTTTCAGTAGGTCTTGCTGATAGCAAAACGTGTTTGAGGACTGATCCACACTCTAAATTAATTAGGAGCTGCTGAACTAATGGGGCTACACAATGCGAGTGTATTTGGGAGCTGTTACAGCCAGAGTTACCAGCCTTTTTTTGGCAAGTGGAAGCTGTCCAGCTAATTCCTGTGGAGGGCTGATGTTTTGGGAGGCGTTTGATCCTTCACTTGACTTAGTTGAACACTTTGGCTTCAACGGGAAGTGCTGCCGGGACAGACCATGCCTAGACAGCGCTCTCCAAGCCGTACTAAGAGCATGGAGTTCAGCTTCTCTTTGAGCTTTGTGCACTTTCCTCGGTGTAGGCTGCTAGCCACCTCCGGGATCGGTGCAGAGGAGGTGGAAGTGTTTGTTGCTTCTTACCATCTTCTTTGAAGATGTGGAGTTAGTAGCTAATGGTGGTGGCATGTAACTGGTCGTCACCAGTCCTTTGGGTGAAGGAGTTGGTTACTCTTCCAGGCTCTTGGTAAAGTCATCTCTGCATTACGTACGTGTGGTTTTAAGGTTTGCATCACTGGCATGATAGGTCAAGACATTGTCGTAGAAGTGAAATGAAAACTGAGATTCAAGAGAGGAAGTGTTCGGGGTGGTGTTGGCTCAGTGTTGAGTGTAGTATAGTCAGGCTTGTCGCTGGCAGTAAATCTGTGGACCTGTACATTTGGGCTGAGATTTCTAATGCTCTGGGTACCTCTGGGAGCTAGTCCGTTGCTCCTCATAGCAGTCAGTCATCCACTTCCCTCAGTTCCTTCTTTCCCTTCGCTCATCACAGTGCCTCTTCTCTTCCGTTTGGCCATGAATAATTCAATAATGTTTAAGTTTTCAGCAGATGTCTGCTCTGTCTCATTCATCTATCACCTGGTTTTGGCATCTGTCACTTGGATGTGACTTTGCGTTTGCTGACCTGTGGCTCTTAGGCTGGCCTCGCGTGCTGACTTCCGGAGATGTAGAGTCTCCTGACACCAGCAGGAATGGTTGCCTCGGGATGCAGCAAAACTGCAAATCACAGTCCTGTGAAAACAGTCCTGTCCAGCAAGGGGGAAAAATTCCTTATTCTGAGAAGACTGAAATCCTAGGCGTTTTCCCCCTTTCTCATTGTCCTTTTTTACAAGGTTAGAAACCTTGTTTTCCAATGCACCACCAAATGCTCATTCGCCCTTCCTGCTCTGGACTTACAAGTAGCTGTCCAGATAATTAAGCACCCTTGATCATCTTCCATTAACACTTTGCTATTGCAGCATTTAAAATACAAGCGATTCACTGGGCATGTACAGCAGCAAGTGACGAAACCAACCACCTCTGGCTCAACATGTCTGTGTTGAAGCAGCCTATGACAGTGAAGGAGTGTAATTAGCAAGACATGTAGAATGGGATTTGAAAAAAGATGTGAAAATAAGCAGAAGGATTTGAAAAGGATTAGGAGAGTAAATGACAGACCAGTAGTTAAATGGTGCATGATTAATGACTGTAGAAGTAAAAGGTTGACTAAATATTGTGACTATGTAATGGCTGCCCCAAAGTAATAGAAAATGCTTTGATCGGAAGTATCCAGAAGTGGATTTATATTGACACACATGCCAACTCTGGGTTGAGACGTGTTTCTTAGACTTGGCTTAGATCAAGGTGAGCATCCCGCAAGATGCTTTCCTGTTTGACTTGATGATCTGAGATTCATCTTCTGTCTTCAATATTAATGATCAACATCAAAATATCAGGTACCCTGCTGAAATGCTGTGAGAGAATTTGAGCCTTGGTGCAGGTAGGAGTATCAAAACTACCTGGAGGCACGTAGGCTGTTGGTGGCTCTTTGGTGTTGAAAGAAATTGCATCTGTATTTGAACTGTTTTTCTTGGTGCTACAAAACTGGTTTGTGTACGCCAAGAGAACCTGAAGAAGGTGCAACTTCCACGGTGCTTAGAGGAGTAAGTAGGAGCTGCTCTCAGTAACGTGGAGTTGCTGGGTGTCACTCTTTGTCTTAAAACTGACTTTGTCACTTCTTTTATATAATGTCGGGACTGGATTTTGTATCTGTTTTTTTGTCACTGCATCTTAAATTCTAATTTTCAGGGAGGTACTGAACTCATCCGTGTGTTTAGCAAATACACCACTGAGGACTTCGAGCAAACTCTGAATTTTCTCTGTTCTGTTGTATTTGTGTGTCTCTGCTGTTTTAGGATCAGTGCTTGCATTGTCCTAGCCATGTTTTCTTTTCAGACTGGGCATACAGCTGTTCTCAGATCTGCTCTCTTGTGCCTTAGAGGAAACCAAGTTGTGTGTTAGTGTGGTTTGAAGTTTAAGATTTGTCTCAAACTGTTACAAGCCAACAGAAATGAAAGTGCCGTCCTAATACTGAGAGGCTTTGGCCAAAGATTTGTGGTTGACATGATTTTTCCATTAGGAGCATTGAAGCAAAGCTGCAGGACAGGGATATTTTCTTGTTTCTTTAGCAGGAATGCACTCAGCTTCTGTTTCCCTGTACGGTGAGCGATTTCCCACCAGCTTCTTTGGGGCTTTCATATTGTGATGGAAGAGAAAAGAAAAACTTTCAAGTGGGTAAATCTGACTGTAAAATCACAGAAACTGGAATAATGTGTGAGTGGGAAGGGAACTGATTTAGGACTTTAAACTGTTTTTGACTCATTTTTGTAAGGCTGCATGTCAATTGGCGCTTGTCCCTGCCTTTTAAGGACTGTTGCAGGCATAGCTGAACTAATTACACCTCTCCTTCACAGACACCCTCACTGGGGCTCTGCCGGCTCCTGTCATCATCCTCAGCCTGTTTGGATGTGCAGGCCAGTGTGGGCGTAGCTGGTGCATCTCTCCTCACCGGTCACTTGGCTCTTGCTTCTTGTGGCAGATACAAGGCTGAACTGTAATGGGTGTTCCTTTGGCAGGGGCACTGATTCAATCTTTCTTCTGTCTGTGGGGGCTCATTTTCATGAATCTTTGGGAATATGCTACCTCTGAAAACCCACCTCTCTGTCCAGTTCAAAGGCTCAGCAGTTAGGGAAGGTGGATAAAGAGGAGAGACAAGTCTTGTTTCCAGAGGCAGCTCTGTTGGAAAGAATGTCTTTGCGGAGAGGGAAACCGCTGCTTGTGGGTTGTGCGCTTACAGTGATTTGCAAAGGTATTTAGGCACCTAAAGAGCCCCCAGAGCTTTAAAGAGAGCTTCTTGAGCCAATTCCTCCTGATCTGGTATCTGTCCACTTTGTCAAAAGGCTGAACACCTTCACGAATTTGGCCTTTAGCTGCCAGTGAAGAGAGGCTGGGGGATGCCATGTTGTGTGCAGGCAGCCAGCGCACCCCCTCCTGCAGGGCACGGGGGGCTGTGGGCAGACCGAGCCCCCCTCACTCACCATGATGGGAGCCCTGCAAAGTCTCCTGGAGGCTGTGGACCTCAGGAAGCTGCAGAGTCAGAGGCCTGGAGTGTGACGTGTGGATAATCTGAAGCTGCGGTAAATAATTAGCTCTCAATAAAATGTCTGCAGTGACTTTCATCTTGTCAGTGAAGTCTTTGTTAGAGGTATCTATTAGTAGTCTGTTAAGCTTCAAAGATAAAACCATCTATAAGAAATGTATCGGTAGGAAGCACATTCTGTCACTGTGGGACAAATGACTGTATGAGAAATGGATTTGTATTATATACCGCTATATAACTAGGATCTTTGAGTATAGTTCTGTGTTTGTTGGACGCAAATGTGGAAGAAAAAGGGTCTTATTTAGTGCAACTGCTGTTTTATTTATAATGCTTTCAATAGGAAAATCTTGACATTGTAGTATAACAGCCTGTGCGGTTGCTTTTGATTTGAGCAGGTTGGATTTAGAAGAGTTCAGTTCTCTCCTGGATACATATGCCCGTGCTGCTTTGCAATGGGAGTTAATGGGAATAGCCAGCTGTGAAAGGAGAAGAGTAGATCCCAATCACTGGATTGTACATTAGAAATTTCAGCTGGCTCTTAGGCAGGAGTAGTCATATAAATTGAGTTTGGATGGAAAAGAGATCAGTAAATAGGTTACTGCCATCTGCCCGTCATCTGCTGGGCACCAGGGGTTAATCAGCAAGTGGTGTCTGTAAGACCAGTGAGAGTCCTCCAGTGAGACTTGTGAATTATTACCAGTTTTATCTTCCTATGTCCTGGATTGCTTACAGAGGAGGTCAAGCAGTGGTAGAGGTGGGCTTTTGCTCCCCTTTTTGAGAATGTTCACTCTTGACCTGGCATGTTCTAGGAAGCAGACAGCATAAAGTCAGAGGAAGCTGACGCAGGTCTGCCATGTCAGGAAGAGGAGCTCCAGCCTCCTGGTTGGGGAGCTGAAACCAAGAGTTAAGGCTACACTCGGAAAGTGGAGAAATGCCGCAGCACTGCCTTTGCGAGTGCAGGGTGATAGAGCTGTGCAGCCTCTTGGTGCTAGCCCAGCGTGGTCCTCTGCTTAGTGCTGCACGGGTGGATCACCTCTTGGCTCCAGTGGAGTGAAGGTGGGGAAATGGTCATGTAAAAGTGTCCAGAGTCATTGCAAAGGGATAGTACTTCACTGAGCAGATAGCTGCCATTGCTTGTTGTGTTTTGATGAAGAGACGAGACGGTGTTTGCTCTTTCAGCTTTCCACTGGACTGGCAGTTGATGGTGTGTCAATAAAAGTGTTCCGAGGGAAAGGTGGCCCCGTGTTCAGTAGCTCTCAGCTTACAGAATTTAGTTTTGTCTCTGACCGCTACATTGCTTTGAGTTCAATCATTCATCTCCCTCCAGCTGCTTTATTGTCATTTGATCTATTAATGAGCTGGCTGGGACAGCTGTCCTAATGCTTTGTCACAGCAGCGTGAAACCAAGGGTTGCACTGAGCATGGATTGCAAACGCTTGTGGATACTGTGTGAGCAGCACACCATTTCCCTGTAGCTGGCCCCGGAGGGACAGCGTGGTCAGTAGGTCGGGTGTGCAAGAGCTGGCACTGCCAAACTCTGACCTCGTTTTGTCCATCAGTATCCCTTCCCAACACTCATCCGCTCTCAGTCTCTCCCTGGGTGTAGAAGAACTTCAGCACATGCTTTCCTTTTCTCAGAAGTGGATTGTGATGGTTAATTAGACAAGATTTGTAGAGCAGCATACAAAACCTGCCAAGGTCACTGTCCTCGCTGGTATTACTAGAGCTGGAGGAGGACTGCCAGAAGGTATTGATTACTTGGTAAAAATAAACCCTTCAAACTTCTTTTTGTCTTTATTCATTATGGCTTTTTATCTCTGTATCCTGCAAACATTTCAGAGGGTGGATTTGTTTGCTGGAAGATCAAAACAAAATGTTGACAACTACTGGTGCCAGTTTGTAGCCTCCTGCGTGGGCGCCATCAGAGGAATTTGTGCAGTGCTCTGGAAAGTCTTTTGAGCTTTAAATACACTGTTGTTTGACTGGAACTGTTGTTTGACCAAAGAGTCCAAGTGGCCGGGTAGGGATGGAACATTGAGTATCGAAAATGAGAGAATCTCTCTGGGGCTTGTGAAACTGTGTTGTGTATAGAAGCTTGTGTATACTTCCTAAAGCTGATGTTTTGATTTGTTTGGTGAAGTTTGGTTAGTTGAGTACAAGCTGGGTCTTGCAGTGTATAGTGGGTGCTATTGAGAGAAGTGTGGCTGACTGTTGGGAAGGGCTTGTTGCCTTCTGTGTGTTCTAGTTCATCTCACAGTGATGGTTTACAGCTTCTCTTATACCTCACTGTGGAAAACAGTGTCACACTTTGAATTCATTAAGCAGCTGTGCAAACGAGGTGGGGACTGTTGAAAAGGAAAACTGTTTGATACAACAGTAAAATACAGGGGGGAAAAGTCACATATCTGTAGCAGAAAATCCATGGAAAAAGACAAATATTGCATAACATTCAGAAGGGCTAAGTCGTGCTTGGTGAAGTGAAGTTTCTAAGGAGAATAGATACAACAGGAAGACACTTTGAGCAGAGATACAGCTTACAGCATACTGGAAGGAGGTACTACTCCTTCATGGATCCAGAGGACTAAAATCTAGTAGTGACTTCAAAATCAAGTGTGGCCTAATGGTTTACTCTGATTGAAATGTGCAGTTAGAGCAGAAGCAAAACATAACATCTTTCTCCAAATTAGGCCAAGGACAAAGCACAGATCACCAAACATCTGCACGTGTTATGACCTAGAAATTGCTTCAGCAGAGAGACTAAAGCCAGGCTTCGGTGTAGACTGCAAAGTGCTTTCTGTGCCTGTGTCACTCACAAATGGATTTCATTTGGTTATCACAAGTCCCCTTCATGTTCATTTCCAACCATTAAGCTTCTTCTAATGGATATTTGGGTAAATGGGAAGTTTTTAAGCAAATACTGCTGACTGCACTTACTGGGAGTCATCCAGCAGCCTAAGCAGCGACCTGTCATGGGGTGAAGGGCACATCTTGTCAGAGCCACCCATTAGTCTTGGAGGTCCTGTGCTGGCCTGGACTGCCAGCCTGCTTGCTCAGGAGCAGATTACCTTCTGGGTGTGCTGACCAGTGTTAGTCTTTGGTAATCTTGAATAAGTACTGCCTGCTTTTCTTTTAAAACTCAGGACAATTCATGAGCAAAGGAAGGGCAAGAACCGTCAGCAGATGCTATAAACTCGTTCCTCCAGTGCTAGTTGCTTAGATTTCTTTTAGGAGTAACTCAGATGGGAACAAGTCTTCTAACTGCTTGCTGCATCAAGTATGGGTGAAACAGGTTTAATAAAAATAAAGCCAGGCAAATGGTGCAATTAATGTGTAGCTGTGTAGGTATGTTACCGGTGAATGGGAGGATTAGTGCCAGTGTTGAGAAGTGGCAAAGGGATTTCTGTTATTGAAATGTGTTATAACCCATTAGTAACTTAGAGACGAAGGAGGAGCTGTGGACATGGGACAGGAAAGACCTGACCGTACAATTTTAATGTTTTTTTTCAGTGGAGCTGTTTGTATGTAGTTACCTGCTTAAGGAGGCCACTGAATGTTAGTTTTAATGCTGCTGCTGCTAGGCAGGTTCTCGTGTGGGCATTACAGCATCATCCCTGATGGTCCAGGCACGTGTTAGACATGAGCACATGGAGTGAGAGGGGAGGAGCAGATGCTCTACAGAGGGACAGGGCCTGCCCTGGTGGACTGGGTGCAGGTGGAGCAGGGAGGCTGCAGAGGACATCCAGTAAAGCTATTGCAAAAGCTATAGAGCGAAGCTTGGAAGCACCTTGGGACGTGAATGGGAGGCTACTGCTGTCTGAGGACTGTGCTCTCACTTCTCCGTGTTGTGGCAAAATGGAAGGAATAAGAGGTTTTAATGTCTGCAAAAGCGTCTAGAGAAAGTCAGTGAGATGGCAAGAGAGTCCGACGCCATGGAGGGAACTCGTGATGAGGGAGATGAGTGCTGGGACAGGGCTTCACTGACCTCCTGATCACCAGCAGTACAGGTTTACCACCATCCTTGTGTAATGCACAGCTAAACGGGAGATGGTGAAACCTGAAAGCAGAAGCATGGCTCCTTCCCAGAGAGCCCCACTTCTGCCAGCCGTGAGTTTGGCCCCTTTTATGAGTGCCCACCTCGTAACCCAGTGAGTAGTAGCTGCCCACGTTTATTGAGATGCTTCTTCAGGATGCTGTCCCAGCCTCCACTGACTCGTGGCTTAGGGTCTTCCTCTGCTCCTTACTTCTTTTTCTCATTAATTTTGTCCAGTTGCTTTATGAACCCTTGATAATGTCCAGCAACACCACAGAATCCTGCGGCGAGGAGATATCCGCTCCTTGGTAGGGAGCAGTGTCCACTGCCCCTCTCGCCTCGTTAGGATGTCTCCTGAATTGTTGGCTGATGAGTTCTTGGCTGTGGCTTGCCACAGAGCTGTGGTGGGGCAGACCCTAATTTTAGCACATTATGCTGGTTTAATGACAGTAATAGAAAGTCAATTTATAGGCAAGAACAAATTGCCTTTTTGTGTGGGGAGGAGGATAATTCCTCCCATGTGTTACATTATTAAATTTGTAATCTTCATTTCTAATGCTTTTCAAAAGTGAATATTAACAGTATCTAAAATACAGATCTTAAATTTATGAGCTGCATTTTTTTCCCCAAACTCCTCATGTTCTATAATTTGTCTTTAAAAGTGAACTTCAGCAAGAGTTTTTTTTTAACTTCATAAATTAAAATGCCTTACGCTACCTATCTCTGGACAAGTTTAAAGGCTCCAGAGATACTTACATTTTAAGTAGCAATAATGGGTATCTATTTCCATCTTTGCTGAGTGGTGAGTTCTGAGTTCAGGCTTATTCCCTAGTGGTAAAAGATAGCAGAGAGAAAAAAATGACACATTTTCATATGCCATTTGCTAGCGAGGAGGCTGTTGTGATGCTCTTTTTCGTTGCCAAGGAAACAGAGCCCTGAACTCATGGCTCCGCAGGCAGGAGGAGGAGGAAGGGAGGTTATTTCACTCCCGAGTTTGCTTTGTAATTTTGATTCATGGTTGGGATCTGTGAATGGGTTGGGACTGAGGGTCTCTTGCTGAAGTTCACTCTCAAAATTGTGTTTTCTTCCATATGT
>Ga0181612_175016_pt1 | contig 12329 bp, 6 predicted proteins | sample HoacroProtozoa21_FD_119630 | JGI IMG/M metagenome (GOLD analysis project Ga0181612, IMG submission 119630) | Hoatzin crop microbial communities from Cojedes, Venezuel. Combined Assembly of Gp0051906, Gp0051904, Gp0051908 | reverse complement strand
TTATCATCTTACAGTGGGAGCAAAGCTCTTCCAAAGGTGATTCTTTTAGGGGGGTTGTTCAGAAACTGGTACATCAGAAGGAGTGTTGCACTCTGCTATGTAAAGTACCTGTTTTAGCAGTTGGTAGAGAGATACTGTTAGTAACAGTTGCCATGAAAAACCTCCTGTGACAGGTTTGCAGGTTTAAGGTGAGATTGCAAAGCAGTTACACCGAGATTCCTCAGCTGCACTGGAGCTTTAGTCATGGTGAGTTCTCCTATGTTCTGTGTAATTATCTCTGTTTTTCTGTGTGTTGGAATGTGAGAAGTGTTTGATTGTTTTGCTTGTTTGTGCAGTTGCTTTCAAAGAGGGCAGCTGAGTCAGGTTCCTTACTGATTGGTATTGCCAGTCAGCATCAGTATGGTATTCAGTAAATACATTCTTTAAATACAGTGGTGGAAATCCTGTTAGATTGCATAATATTGCAAAAAGCAAGAAGTGGTGCCTTCAAAAAAAAAAAAAGCCCAGTTCTCACTCCCTCTTTTTTGTTTTCTTACAAGGCTGTAATTTTTCTTTGTAGTGCATAATGGTGATAACATTGCAGGCTTTTTTCCTACTCTGTCCTTTGCAGATTGACTGCATTGCTTATGGTTGTACATTATCTTTGTTTATCAGTGTAAATCAACAGAGCTATTCCTGAACAATGGAGATAGCAAGGAACAGACCTTTTGAAGCCAAATTTGTAGTCTGAGAAACACTGTTATATAGAAAACGTGTTGAAAAAGATAACCAGCACGGGTTATCAGGGGGTTCTGCTCAGCCCCCTACAGAGATTATGGAAAAGCCTGTGTAACAGTATTTTCTAAAACATTCCTACGCAACTGCCAGGGCACTTGATGGAAGGTTCATGCATACACTAGTAATTCATATGGGAAATAACAGTAAACAGATGAAATACCAAAGCAACGGCATTTAAATATGAGTGGAAATTAGATTCTTAGATTTCAAGTGTTACAGAATGGTTTTTTCCCCCCTGGAGATGAGTACCTGCAATTCTTTGCATATTAAGTCACGGTCTGTCTACATGGAAAGCTGACTTTGGGTGCCTCCATATAAAAGTTGTTAAACATCCAAACAAAATGAAATCTGTAGAATGCAGGAGGAAATATGAATCCATATAATGAATAATGTTTGTCTTCAGTGGCAAGCACTGCTTACTGAGAGGGGGTTATAAGTTCAGCCAGTAGTCTCTGAAATGGTGTCAGATGGATAACACACTGAAATTTTTTTATGTTGTGTTGGCTAAAAGAGTTGGTTTACTTTTTCCATCAAATAAGAATCACAAAAAAAAGTTGAAAATATATTGGAAAAAGAAGCCAGTGTTGGTTCATAGTTGCAGTGGTTGTGCTGAGCGCAAATGCTGAGCTGTGGATAAAAAAAAAACTGAACAAATGAAATAACTAAAAATCAGTATCAGTTTTTAAACAAATGTATGCTGTGCTTTCCCAAATATCGTAGAATTGTAGTGTTTTTAGTGTATACGTCATAAAGGAGCATTCATCAGCAGTCTCATATTGGAGTCAATCTCTGTACAGCAGAGTGGCATCTTGGATTTGTCTCTTGCTTGTAACGAGCAAGATGCTTGTCCATTCAAATTTGTATTTCAAGTGATACAGGAACAGTTTTGGTTATAACTTTAAAAGTTTTTCTTCCCTTTTTGTGAACATGAGGCAGTAGATGGTTTCTTGTAATTTTCATTTGGATTTCGCCTGCCAGTTTATGAAATGTTTGTAACTTAGGTATTTTAAATCTGTAGATCCCAGCTACTTTTAACTTATTTGATTTTTCCACATGGTTCAAGGTTTCTTTTCCATCACTGTTTTTTCATGAGCTCTCCCAGAAGTTTCAGGGGTAATTGTTCTGCAGGGAAGATAAATGTGTATTAGGTATATGTAAGTTCACTGGATGACGCACAGTAAAGTACTTGCCCTGCCTGCATAATCTTCTTAAGACTTCTGAAAAAAGATTTCCAGTGGACAGTTAAAAGCCTGGGCAACTCCTGTGTCCTTCTAGGACTAATCAGTATGGGGCTTGCTGTCTCACAGGTGCATCTGCAGTCATCAATCTATACCTCTTAACCGTTTTTCTTGAACATGCTCGCTTGCTTCTTGGCAGTGGTTTTATGGTCTAGTTTAGAAGGGAGAGCTGTCAAATCACAAAAAAGAAACTGTTCATTAGTTTGAGAGATGAACTAAACCTCAATTTGTATTCCAAGAGCATAAAATGTACAAGGAGAATGGACAATCATATCTTCACAAGGCACCTTTCTCGGGCTGATAAGGAACGCACTCTATACATCACATTAACTCATCACTTTCCTATCCTTGGATATATGTGACAGTGTCATTTAAGAACAGAAAATATGCAGAGAGCAAAAGGGATAGGATTCTTGAAATTAATTGAGCAGTACCTGAAAAATCAGAAATCTAGCCTTTAGTATAAGGGGAGGGGGAAACCAAACATAAGTCCACCTTTCTTTTTCCATGAGAGAGAAAAGTGAAGATTTCTCATTGTCAAGATAACAATGTTTTTAAATGCTACTTTGCTAATTGGTTCAACTCTAACACTTCTGCACTGTTTTGCAGGGTGTGCTAGGGCCTGTAATAAGCATTTCCTTTTGGAAAAGCTGTACACAATGTGAAAATAGAGGGGACATAATCTCTTCTGCCTCTTTAAGAAGTGTTGGAAAAAAATGTGTCTTTCTGAAAGGTTTTTTTGCATATTTTTCAGATGAGCAACTCTCTTGAGCTTTGTGCTTTTTATTACATAGATGTTACGTTTTTAAAGTTCTTAGCATGACCTCGGGTTTTTTATTTTGGTTTTAGTGAAGTATTTGCTGCTTGTAGCCCTTGTGAAACCTGAGAGGTTTTCCTGTCTTCTAGCTCTGTAAGACCTGTGGTTCCCCACAGTTCGTATGGGAGGCTTAAATGTGCAGTCTTTTGAGTAGAAAAAATTTTATTTCGTACTTTTACAATTCAAAATCGTTGGAATTTGCTCTGTATAAAATTATAACTTCCTGAGAAAATATTGGCACAAACTGTGGAAGCTGTTAGGTTTTGGAACATTTGTCCACATTACTCATTTTCTCTGCTTAATTTCTTCTTTTACTTCAGAGTTAGAGGCTAGTAGACAAAGCAAACTTGGAGCTGAAGCACCTACTTTGGAGTCTGGCGAAAAGGTGATGACTTAGAAAAGAGTTTGCCTTTTTTGGGGGAGGGGAGTGCTTGAACTGAAGAAAGAGTTTTGAGCTGTGGCTTATTTTGTTGCTTGGCTCTCCAAACTAGTCAGTTCTGCCGCTTCCACGCACCAACTTCTGCTAATTCATATCTTTCATGTATATGTATATTTTGTAGAAAATGGTTACTAACAGATCCATTTTAGTATTTGTGAAAGTTAAGGTATATAATTTCTGTTGATAGTTGAAGAGGACTGTCTGATTGTAAATAGGTTTGGCCATGAAGATTTTGGACAGATGGGATCATTCTACACTATGTTGCTCTAAAATCCACAGGTCAAGAAAAGATTTCTATCTCAAAATCGACTGTTTAGTGTTGTTGGGAAGAAATACATTGTGCAAATTTTCACTCAGAGAAGTTTTTTTTTCTTTTTATACTGAGAACTGTGTGTCTGAGCTCAAATTTGTCTGGACATGTATATGTGTATCTTACAGACATATTTGTGTCGAAGGAGCTATCAGTGCTGTTTTAGGAAGTAGTGTTAAATCTCCAGTTACATTCATCTTCCAGGAAGAGTCCGTTTTTATCTGCAGAGTATTGTGGTAGAAGGGAACAGTGATTTAAAAACTCCTCATAGCAGCCTATGAACCTAGCATTTCACTGTCCCGGGAATGTGACTAAAGTTCCCATCTCTTTCCAGAAATTTGGTCTGACTTCGGTTTGCTAAAATTTCTTGCCTTTAAAGTGCTAGTTGAGGAATGTTTAATGAGCATCTCGGCTGTCTGTACCTTGGAAGCAGATAGACAGCAGAGTGAAATGGCTTTTTCAGCTCCAATCAAAACCCAAAACTGCATAATTCACTGATTTAATGAAGAAGAGAACTAAAAGCTTGCCTGAAGTCAATTATTCCAGTGTTTAGAAGATGACCCAGAACACTCTCATAGTCTTGCTCAGTTTGCTAACCAAGCCTTTTGAAAACAGCTGTGGTAAATATTTATTTAGTTGCCATAATACAATATGGATATGTCTTTTTACCTCAGCAGTTAGGCTCAGTTAGGTTACTGCTTCTAAGAGCTTGAAGTCTTTAGTTCAAATGGTAAAGATTTATGGCTTTATATCCCAAAGTGTATTTCTAGAGGCTTATCCTGGCACTGTTATGTTTTGGTTTTGTAACTCTGTAGTATTGTCATCTTTCTCGTTTAACTTGCTGTCAAAGCACATGCTGGGTCATGTGTTATGGTCTGTTCAGAGTAACCATAGGGTTTTTTGCTAGTTAAATACTTCTCTCTCTGAGTTGGAAGAGCTACCCTGCATATCAGAAGCTCACAGTCAAACCTGCTGATGGAGTATGTACTTTTCTCATGGGTGAATACTTAAAGTTAGCACATGATTTGGGAGTAATCTTTGGAATTAATTTCTGTATTGTTCGGCAACAGGGAAAAACCTGGAAACTGGGATGATGCTTAGTTAGTTGCTCAGTGTTCTGATTGTTTTAATCAGAAATTTTAATTTGAAGATAGGAGAAGAGCACCTGGAGTAAATAGGTTTTTGCTGGTTTTAGGGAATGGAAGAGCCTGCCTTAAAACTCCCAAGTTAGAGATGGAGTAAATACTTTTTAAGTAAGGAAGCTTCACTTTTACAAATTTTGTCATTGACCTCAAGATCGCTTTTTCCATCATTTGTGACAAGGGATCACACAGGCTGCCTGCAAAAACAGGAAAATGCGTTCAAGTCTTTTTGGTATTGTCAGGTCAAGACTAAGGCTTGATAAAATGAGAATGATTGGCAGAATGACATGCACATGCACCCATAATTTTTCTTAATTTTTCTGTAAAATATGCTGAAATATAAAATAGGGCATAGTATTCTCAACAGAATGCTGACTGTGGCAAAAACTTTGACAAGGCAAACATTCTCACTTGTGGAGGTGAATCGGTTTGAAACCGCAGCCAAAAAGACAAAGTGGAAATACCATTATGTTGTCTGAAACATTTAGTAGCAATGATCTGCATTAAAGTATCTTGGTGAAATTAATTGGTGCTTTTCACTGTTTCTTATGCGTACCTGTTTTCAGATGTGCACCAGTCTTGCAGCAAGAAAATGGGGCTCTTTCTGCACTGAGGTTCTGAAACAGGCTGTTCTGGCTAATACTCTATTGCAGAGATTGATTTCTTAATCTGCACTGGAGATTTTGAAGTACTGGCTGTTTTTTCGCAGGCTGATTTACTTTTTGTTTGATTTAAGAATATACAGAATAGAACTGCTGTAATTAGAGCTTGGTGGTAGCTTTTGGCAGGTCCTGAATTATTTGTGCAGTGGTATTGTACTGAGAGAACACGATGCATTTTGAGGGAGGGGAAATCAGAACAATGTGCTGATTTGCTTGTGTGGGCTGATATGACTCATTTAGAATGAACTCTTTTAGAAGTGTTTTTTTTTTTAGAAAAACTTGACAGGCTAACCTCAGGTTTTAAATCAAGTTAAATTCTCTAGCAAGCTGTAAGTCTCCGTTCGATCCACAAGGCCCTAGCAATTCTCCATGGTTTTGGGTCAGCAGTTTACAAACGCTGCCTGGACCAATGATCTGTGAAATCAGTCTTTGAGTCTTCCTGATGCTGCCTTTGAACAGTTTCATTGATGGCAGAGTAGAAATGGCTGTCAGGCCTCAGGACTGGGCTATAAAAATTCTAAAGCTTAAACATAGAGAGGACAAAATATCGGTTAAAAATGCTTGGAAAGTTTCTCTGCTCTATGAATGAGAATTTTCGCCCTGAAATTTTCTGAGGGTATGTTGCAAGATACTGAACAGGAATGTTTTGGTAATGTGATGATGTTGCATAAATATATTGAAGACCTGTTGGCCATCTTGGAAATGGAAACCACTACATGAAGCAGTTTGGCTGGCTAGTTGCATGTTAAAACTAACATTTTGTGGACTCAGAAATACTTAACTGCTTTTATGAATGCAAAAAATGGATTAATTTATATACAATGATTTGTAGTTAGTGAGAAGTCAGTAGTTTTAAAGATTTAAGTCCAATGAGATAGCAGTTCTACCTGCCACCTGATCTGCTCCTCTTGTTGAAAACACTTGTTTAAAGCTGAACTGTGGTATTTTCTCATATGTAGTTTTTTACCTACGTTAGTAAAACGTGCTTTCTGTTATTGCTTCAGACAACTGTGACAACTGGCTTACTGTTCCCATCCAGTGCCAAGCTGTGTTTCATATTAAATATTTTTTTTTCAAAAACAATTGTTTTGGGAGGAGTTTCTTGCACACTGACTTCAGCTAGCATGCTTCAGCCCAGCAGTGTATTTGGATATACCTGTGAAAAGTTCATATTGTTCTGATTCATCTACCATCTATTGCCCTAATTTTCTTTCAACACAGCATTGCGTGCTGTCTCTAAAATATCTATAAAATGTCGTGTGCTCTGGATTGTAGGATTCATCTCACTGTAGATGAGAATTTACTGTGTTGGGGAAATCTTAGTCCTATGTGTGCTGAAAAAATGATGGAACCACTTACAGAAGTTGATAGTGTTAGCTTTTACTAATGGCAAATCAACTGGTGCTTTCAGGTCTAGGAGGTGTATAGGGTGCCTCCCTTCAAACTCTAGCTGTGTGTAAGAGTAAGAGCAGCTGTTGGAAGTGTCACAGCAGTCTGGGAACTGGCCATACAAGGAGCACTCTCCTCACAAAGATAGGTCTGTCTGATTCATGTGTTGCATGTGTGTTAAAGTTCATGGGGCTCTTTGTCAAGATGTTAGCTACAGCTGCGTTGAATCTTTGAGGTGTTTGAGAGCTTCTCTCGACATTATTAGAATGGTAGAAAGGAAGAAGAAAAGAGGGAAAACGGACTTACTGAGAATTTCAGCAGTTGTTTGCCAAATCACATTTTGGGATTCATTTCTATTTTAACTACTAGAGTGGCTGCCAAAGCTGGCAAACTGCGATCCCCTTTGGAAGGGGGAGGAGACTTAGTTCTCTGCGGAGTAGGGACATCACATCGTTTTCCTGTTGCTTTGTTTTTCCTTTTGTAGTGAACAAAGAAATTCTGGGGAAGAAAAGTAAAAAAGCGATTTTTCATAGCTTTTCCAGAAATTTTACAAAACAATGGGTTTGATTGACACTTTACATGTGGTTTCCTGTCTTCTCTCACACCATTTGCATGCCTTTAAAAATGGTTTGGTTTAACTGTCTTTTATAGGGATGTGTCCTTTTCTTAACTAGTACCGGTCAGAGTATTGTTTGTGTAATTATTTCCAAGTGTGTATAACCAAGAAGCAATCAAATGTAATCACTACACAGTTGGCCAGAGTTGCAAAAAGAAAAGCTGATTAGAATTACCAAAAAACTAGGCTGCACATAGAATAATACGTGTGCCTAAATAACTGAAGCCTACAGTTTAGGAAGATAAGATGGCTGAACAGCAAAAAAGAAAAAAAAAAAAAAAGCCACAAAACTGGGAGCCAAAAAATATCTGGGTTTTCTTCCTGCCTTTGTCATGCCTCACTTGTAGCCTTGGAAACTGAGACAAAGAGGTTAAGAAACTTGCTCAGTCTTAAAATGGAGATAAGATACAATGTACAGCTTATTTTAGCCTCACTTATTCCTCTTCAAAGTGCTGTAAGTGAAGTGTGTTGATTTTTTTTATTAGTGTAGTCTATATGATAAACATAAACTTGTTTATTTAGGACTTGAGACAATGAGCCCAGGTTTAGTTGTGTTACTGTGCCTAGCTGTTAGACTGATCCTTTGTTTTCATCTGTCAGTCTTCCCAGGTTATTTCATCATCTCTTCCATCAGGAGGGTGTTGGGTGTTCTGGTCAAACTAGACAATTCTCGAACTTTCAGCAGGATGCAAAGTATTTCCAGTACATAAGCACGCTGACAAGTCGGAGTGCAGAGGAGATGGTCGGCTGTATGCTTTTCAGACAAGCTCTTGTTTTTCTCAAGGAGTATAAACCAGGAATTCAAGATTGTGGGATCAAAACATTTGAAAGTGTTCTTGGCAAATTGATCAACTGTGAAATAGTTATGAGCTCTTTTTTTTTTAAATCTGAATGTGACACTTTTTAGTTAAATTCTGTGCTTAGGGCTTTTGTCTTACAGGCTCTCTGGCTATTCATGTGCTGTTCATGTTGATGCAGCTCATTTGTAGGCAGTGCAGACACTTTTAGAAATTGTAAGATTGTGGAAACATTTAATGGCTAAGGATAAATTGTACAGCTGTGGACACTATTTATACTTTTGTATATAGAAAAGAGTCTGTATCATGAAATAAGCATAGCTCAAAGTTGTGAGTTATTTTTCATGGTTTGTTAATCTTGGTGAGGACTTGACAGTTTTTAGTTTTACGGGTTAAAAAGTGTTAGCATGTCCATATCCTAAAAAGGAAAAGATTGTTCATTAGTCATCAAGAAAATAAGAAGAATATATTTAAGAAGGGGGAGAGAAGGTAGATGTGCTGAAGTAAAATGTTTAAAAATCTTAGTAAGGAGTTGTAGAAACCCTCCATAAGAGTTCTGGGCTGAGAGGAGTAGTTCCTAAATACACAAAGGGAAATTGTAAGAATTTAAATAGGATCAAAAGTAGACAGGACTTGATAGAAGATGAAGTGAACAGTAACTGATGCAACGAGTTAGTTCACAGGTAAAGCATCTGAAACCTCTGCAAAACATACATTCCTTCCCGAAGAAAGAAAATTCCAAGCCCACAACTTTTTGTGAAAGAGCAGTTAAAGCAATTGCCAACTTTCTAAAATATATGAGGAAAAATAATTATAATTTTTCTAATTATATCTCAACCAAAGGACCCGGAAAGGGAGCAAGTTGTTTGTTCTTTATAGATGTGTTAATGATGGGTATCTTTTAGAAGTCAACTTTAAAGGACAAAAGGACAAACGAAATTATAGGACGTGTAAAATGGAAATTAGGCAGTGAGACAGAAACTGAATTGCTTCAAAGATGAGAGGCTAGGATAAATTAAGGATTACCAGATACCATCTTGGAAGTACTGGAATCTAATATCTTTGACAATTACTTTTGAAAAAAGTTCACTGAGAGAAACCGTAGGAAATTGTAGACACTGTGGTTCTCTGCTTCAAAGTTGTGTATCTTGCACAAAGATTGTGGATAAGTTCAAGTTGACCCTCTATTTTTGATCTGAAAAATTCCATGGAAGTACTTTGTTATTTAAAATATCACTGAATGCCTCTATATCCCCTAGGGATTTAGTTGCAACATTGTAGTTCTGTTTTCTCCTATAATGCTCTGAGGTCCGCAAGCTTGTTCTGTCTTGGATTCCTGTCTCTTATGGGAACCAGGGGATAGGTTTAGTGTGTGAATTATGAAGTAATTTGATCGAGGGCTCAGAAAATATGATCTTTCCTCTCTTTTCTTCCCTTGTAATGTCAACAATGTGGTTTTAAAAAAAAATAATTTGCACGTATGCTCTGAAATTCCAACTTTGGCTCTGGCTTGTCTTAAGCTGTTACCACTTTGTTGGGGTTGATCTCATATGGGTTACTATTTGACAGATTTGGTCCTTCTAAGAAACTAATTTCCAAATTATGTCTCACAAAAGTTTGATCAAAAGATAAAGCTTGAACTAATAAGATGAAAACTTACTGACATCAAAGAGAAAATGGGATGGGGCAAAGCTGAGAGCCTGGAGCACTGATGTGTTCCCAAAATCTGTTTTGTGGATGGCTATTGCTGACCGTCGTGTGTGCCTCATTACCACTACTATTTCTAAAAATGAGGCCGTTTACTACAACAAAATTGGTTCACAAAGATTTTTTTTTGGAATATTTAATACTTTTTTTAAGACTTTTATTTTTGATTCAGATATTTATGAAGTTCTTATACCTGCCAGACACATTCCCTCAACTCGGTTCTGCTCTCTGCTGTTGCAGACTGATAAATTCTTCCTCAGTCAAGCTGGAACCCATGAAGGGGCTGTTGCCCTTTACCTGTCAGTCATCTGTCAACTGCAGGTTACTGCACTGCTATCCGAGAAGCAGAATGGAGCTGCAATACCTCTGAGCTGGTTCCAGTACAGAGTGAAGCAGATTAGTTTACATCATTGTTAGGGATTTAAACATCTGAAATGTAACTTGCGTTACTCTGCACTGAAGTGAGCTTGCACAGTCATTCACCATATTCTCAGAGACAGCAGCTTGATAAATCACTCTGACAAGAGCGAGTTCTGACTTCTTGACTGATACCTTCAGCCCACTCTCGAATGATCTGGTTTTTTCCATTCTTCAGATGGCTGGTAATGTGAGAATAAAATGCATGGATGCTGTAGGAAATCTATCAACCTGCTTCTTTAAGACGTAAGTTGTTAGGCTGAGTGAACAGCAACTGGCTGTGCCTCCTCTGTTTAACAGTATACCTCTGCTGCATAAACCCAGAAATGTACTTCTGTGCTGGGTTTCTATAGCTGTTTGTTTTGAGAAGAATCACTTTAGTATGTTGCCATCATTTGAATGAGACTTTTCAAGAGAGATTTCTTTAAAACATTTAGATGAGTTTATACATGTATGTCTGTTTCATTGCGTATTTAATTTTTTTCCACTTTGTGAATTTTAGTCCAAGAATGTGCGTTCAAGCAGATCATGGAAGATTGCTAGCTGGCTCAGCAGCCTGACAGGGGTCCTGCTGTGGAAAACCTGCATCCTCTAGATTCTTTTTAAATTGCACAGTGTTAAGTGATTTGTGATTCCAGTCTGAAAAGTCCTACCACTGCCGTAGACTTCTTGAAAGTGAGACAAACTGTGTGTTATTACTGATGTATCTGAGAACCACTATATGAGATGTGCTCAAATTTAGCTCATGACTTAACAGCAGCAGCTATTTAAGCCTTACTGTCCTTCAGACACTTACACAAAGGCAACTGCAGCAGGTCTTAGTACAGTAGCAGTTTGCTTCTGCTTCCTGGGATGATCAGAGGGATAAAATTCATAAATGGCACAGTGCAAGCTAATTAAATGTTCCTTAAATGTCTTTTATTACACTAATTGCTATCATTACCCTGGTGACTGTACAAATACATCAATAGGATAATCCAGCTGCAGTTGCAAGATTCTCTGTGTTATCACATTGCAGTCTGGGCAGCTCTGGCATGCAGAAACTTTTGATGATGAGCTCGTCAGTGTTTCTTGACTTACTTGCTCAGAAGCAATAAGTCTGAGTATTTGTTTCAGACTTCTGGGTTTTTAAAACAGCCTTATTTTTTTTATAGAATGTCGCGCACTTTCTGAAGAGACTGTGTTACAAAGTTTGCAACAGCTAAATGGCTGCACTGGGTGACAGAACTTAAGAAACTTGGAACTTACTAGCAAAGGAAGGGATATCACCTTATATTCTACTGGTTTTCCAACAGTAATGAAATTATGTGTGATGTAGCACTAGTTAAATGCAGATTGCAATGTTTTGAATGCAATAATTGTCTGGGCAGGCAGGCTTTTGCATTCCAATAAAAAAAAGAGTTAAATGTTTTGCAAATCACTTTGTATAGCTTTGGCTTGTAATGATACCTGATCAATCTCTGTGAAGACAACATAACTTAAATAGGGTAAATAAGTTCTTCATAGAAGTATTTCTTTCATAAGTCTGTTTAGTAAATTAAGGAAAATAAAAATATAGTTCTAAAGAGTTTTTTTAGTAAGAATTTTTAAAGGAGAATGAATTAAGACAGGATATCACTAGTGATGTAGAAGTGTAATTAAATATTTATGATACTGTAAAAATCATACTTTTCATATGCTTACAGAAAGCCAATTATGTATTTTGTGTTCCTCTTGTGTCTTTCTGTTCTGAGATTTGGGGTCCAGGAGTAAATGAATGAGTCTCATGTGCATCCAAGCTCTTAAACCCTGTTTTGACCTGTTCCCGTTGTGCAATCACAGTTTTCCCAGGAGTTTCAGTCACAGCGGAGTAATGTGAATTTACTCCCTGAACCTGGGTTAACCAGAATTGTTGGGGCATTTTATGATGCCTTTCTGGAAGATGCCTGGAGCATGGTCATGTATTCAGTATTTTTTTGAATTTTTTATCCAAGGTAGAAGGCATTGCAAGAAAAATTTTGAAGAACACAGCATGTGGT